>Ga0256832_1000449_pt1 | contig 26387 bp, 27 predicted proteins | sample 134614metaG_FD_190534 | JGI IMG/M metagenome (GOLD analysis project Ga0256832, IMG submission 190534) | Hydrothermal vent microbial communities from Lau Basin, Pacific Ocean - 134-614 | ecosystem: Environmental > Aquatic > Marine > Hydrothermal vents | place: Pacific Ocean: Lau Basin | collected... | reverse complement strand
ATACCGATGGTCTTGCGCTTGGGGTGCATCAGGCGCTTGGGCACCTGCTTGGTGGCCTTGAGTATAAAGGTGTAAGGCCCGGGAGTGAGGCTCTTAATGAGGCGGTACTGCTGGTTATCCAGCTTGGTGTAATTGGAGATCTCCGACAGGTCCCGGCACACCAGGGTAAAATTGTGTTTATCATCCAGGCGGCGGATCTGGCGGATCCGGCCGAGGGCGTGCTTGTCGCCAATGTGACAACCAATGGCGTAGCTGGAATCCGTGGGATAGACGATGACGCCTCCGTCCTGCAGGATATCCACCGCCTGGCGCACCAGGCGGGCTTGAGGGTTTTCCGGATGTATCTGAAAAAACTGTGCCATATCAAAAATGATTCCATACGGGCTCGCTGCCCGGAGGCAAATCCGGCAACTGGCCCAGGTTAATCCAGGGGTTTTCCGGGCCATGAAAATCAGAGCCCGCCGATGCCAAAAGCGCAAAATCCTGCGCATGACGCGCCATGGTGAAATATTCGTCCTTGCTGTGACTGCCGGAAACCACTTCCAGCCCCCGGCCGCCCAGTTCCTTGAATTCTCCAATCAGCCGTCTGAGTTTTCCCCGGGTCATGTTGTAGCGCGCCGGATGGGCGATGACCGCCATGCCTCCGGCCTTGCATATCCAGTCCAGGGCATCTTCCAGCCCGGCCCATTCACCGTTCACGTAACCGGGCTTACCCTTCACCAGATATTTTTGGAAAACTCTTTTGATGTCCTGGGCATGCCCCTGCTGCACTAGGAAACGGGCAAAATGCAGCCGCCCCACCAAGGCGCCGGTGGCCAGAGCGCAAGCACCTTCATAAGCACCGGGAATCCCTTTCTTCGCCAGTCTGCGCCCGATTTCCTCCGCCCGCCAGCGGCGGTAATCACAAAGCTGCTGCAGACCGGCAAGCAGATCCTCTGCTTCTGGATCGATATTCAGCCCCAAAATATGGACGGTATACCCATTCCAGCTCACCGACACTTCCACGCCGGGAATCAGCCTGATGCCCTTTTCCTGCGCCACCACCCGGGCTTCAGGCATACCGGATACATTGTCGTGATCCGTCAGTGCCAGCACATCCACACCGGAATCCGCCGCCAGCGCCACCAGTTCGCCAGGGGTCAGGGTTCCATCGGAAACGGTGGAATGGCTGTGAAGATCATATTTCAAAGACATAGCCGCTTATTTTACCATCTTTGCCGAGCTTTTGAGGAACCTTGCAACCCTGTGCATTCCCTGGCCGACTTTCCCATTTTTTTTGGGAAAGAAAAAACACCAGCCCGGACAAAAACAATTTTCCCTTGGCAATGAACCCGTTATACTCGCGCTCTTGTGATACTTTGAAAACATGGCTATCCATGTCAAAACGAATCCGCGCACTGCTGACACTGATTTTCATCCTGCTGCTGGGAGGCTGCACCGACGGTCCTGATACGGCAGGCATGAAGATCTATCGCCATTCCCTGACCGGCTCCCCCACCAGCATCGATCCGGCCCAAAGCGCCACCCTTTATGCCAACCATGTGGTGGTGAATGTCTATGACACGCTATACAGATACAAGTATCTGGCCCGTCCCTACCAGATCGCACCCAATCTGGCGGAAGCCCTGCCAGAGGTTTCCGAAGACGGTCTGACCTATACCATCCGCATCAAAAAGGGCGTGGAATTCATCGATGACCCGGCCTTTCCCAACGGCAAGGGACGGGAAGTAACGGCTGCTGACTTCGTCTATTCCCTGAAACGCCATTTTGATCCCAAGACCCGCTCCCAGGGCAGCTGGTTTTGGGCCGGGCGCATCAAGGGCATGGAGGCCTGGAAAAAAGCCGGTTCCGACTACGACAGGGAAGTGGAAGGACTCAAAGCCCTGGACCGCTACACCATCCAGATCATCCTCAACAAGCCTTTCCCCCAGCTGGTGCATACCCTGGCCCAGGGCTATGCCGCCATCGTGCCCCGGGAGGCGGTGGAATACTATGGCAGGGAGTTCTCGGTGCATCCCGTGGGCTCCGGCCCCTTCAAACTGCAGCGTTTCGATTCCGTTGGCGTGGTACTGCTGCGCAATCCCAAGTACCGCAGGGAACCCATAGACCTGGCCTACGAAGGCTATGACGAAGCCATCCACGGCAAATACGGCATCAAGGAAATCGATGGCAAGATCCCACCCCTGGTGGACCGTCTGGAAATTCACTTCATCAAGCAATCCCTGTCCCGCTGGAACTCCTTTACCAAGGGCGATGAAATTCAATACGCCGGCATCCCCAAGGAACTGCTGGACGATGTATTGGCCCAGAAACAACCCGACATCGTCCTCAAGCCGGAATACGCGGAAAAATACTTTATGACTTCCGGTTACGAAAACGGCTTCGTGCATACGGATTTCAATATGCGTGATCCGGAAATTGGTTATAACAAGGACAAGAAGCGCGAGGAGATGAACCATGCCCTGCGCTGTGCTATCCGTTACGCATACGATTGGGATGACCGTAACAAAAAATTCTACAACGACATGGGCTTTGTGTTCCCTGGCATTATCCCGCCTGTGGTGCCGGAATATGATCCCAAGGCCTCCCGCGAATCCCTGCGGCACGACCCGGCCAAAGGCCGTAAGTTGCTTGAAGAGGCCGGTTGGACAACGGAATCTCTGCCCACCCTCACTTACGGCGGTGTCGCCCAGGTGGATACAAGACAGATGTTCGAGCAGTTCCGCGGCTGGCTGATGAAAATCGGCTATCCCAAGGAAAAAGTGAAACTTGACGCCTACGCCTCTTTCGGTGACTTCAACCGCGCGGTGAAAAAGGCCAAGATCAAGATCGTAGGCATGGGCTGGGGGCTGGACTATCCTGACGCAGAAAACACCTTGCAGCTGTTTTACGGGCCCAATGGCTCACCAGGATCCAACAACGCCAATTTTAACGATCCGGAATATAACCGGCTGTATGAAAAGACCTCGGTCATGCAGCAGTCTCCAGAACGCACCCGCTTGTACCGCCGTATGAACCAGATCGTCCAGGATGCCTGCGTGACCATCTCCGGTCTGTCCCGTCGGCAGATATTCCTCTGGCACAAGGATGTCATAAGCTTTCCTGACCAGTCCATTGTGGGCGGTTTCCATCTCAAGTTCGTGGACGTGAAGGAGGCGCAGAAATGACGACCCAACCCCGTAGGTCGGACTTCAGTCCGACATCAGAGCTTGATTCAGGCATTGTTGTCGGACTGAAGTCCGACCTACATGGCGATTAGGGAGCAAACCATGGAAATCCTCCAGTACGCCCTGCGCAAGTTCATCACCGGCATTCCCCTGATCATCGGTGTGACCCTGATCAGTTTCCTGCTCATGGTCTATTTCGGCCCGGACAAGACCTACGAACTGGTGGGCAAGAACCCCACCCCGGAACAGATCCAGGAAGTGCGTCACCAGCTCGGTTACGACAAGCCTTTCGTGACCCGCTATCTGGAATACCTGAAGGAGCTGGTGACTTTCGACTTCGGCTATTCCGACTCCACCGGCGAGCGGGTGAACAGCATCCTGGCGCGCACGGTGCCTATCTCCCTGGCTCTGATCATTCCCGGTTTTGTCCTCGGAAACTTATTGGGAATTGCCCTGGCCCTGGTTGCCGCCTATCACCGGGGCCGCTGGTGGGACAAATTCATCATGGGCGGCTCGGTGGTGGGCATGAGCGTGAGTTTTCTCATCGTCATCATCGCCTTCCAGATCATTTTTTCCTCCAATGACGGCCTGGGCTGGTTTCCGGTGCGGGGCTGGAACGTGTACAACTTCTGGGACTATTTGCGCTATGTGACTGTACCCACTCTGGCTACTGTGTTCGTCGCCCTGGGCTACAACACCCGTTTCTACCGGGCCGTAATCGTCGAGGAGATGGGCAGGGACCATGTGCGCACGGCCAAGGCTTTCGGCACGCCGCCGGGAGAGCTGCTGTTCAAGCACATCCTGAAGAACGCCATGATTCCCATCATTACCCGCATCATGTTCTCCATTCCCCTGGTAGTGATCTCCGGCTCCTTGCTGCTGGAAAGCTATTTCGGCATCCCCGGCGTGGGCCTGGTGACCTATGACGCCATCACTACCGGCGACCAGCCTATTCTGAAGGCTGTAGTGGGCATCACCGCCGTGCTCTTCGTGGTGGTGCTGATTCTCAACGACATCTTCTACAAACTGGTGGATCCGCGAGTGTCCCTGAAATGAATACACTGACTGACGACATCCCTGGAGCCAGGGAAAGCGAATCCCTCTGGGGCAAGGCCTGGTACAAATTCCGCCGCGACCGCATCGGCATGGTTTCCCTGGGGGTGGTCATTTTCTTCCTGCTCATCGCTCTGGGCGTCTGGGCCGGACTGTGGGGCCAGAACTGGAGCGGTATCGAGGGTCCCATGTGGGCGCCCCCTTCCGCCGAACACTGGGCAGGCACCAACATCATCGGCCAGGACATTTTCGAGCGCGCCATCTACAGCACCAAGACCGCATTTGAAGTGGGCATGGTGGTAGCCATACTCTCCACGATTCTGGGGGGCTTTCTGGGCGCCCTGTCGGGCTACTTCACCAACACCTGGGTGGACGAACTCATCCTGTGGCTCATGGGAGTGCTGGATTCCATTCCCTTCTACCTGTTCGTGGCCGCCATCGCCTATTCCCTGCAGGGCTATGCCTATTCCATGCACGTGGCCATGATCGCCACTTTCTGGACCACTACGGCGCGCCTGGTGCGCGGTGAGGTCATCAAGCTGAAGAACTTCGAATTCGTGGAAGCCGCCCGGGCCATCGGCCTGCCCCAGCGGCTGATCATTTTCCGCCATATCACCCCCAACACCTTCCACATCCTGCTGGTGCAGGCCACCATCGTGTTCGTTGGCGCCATCAAATCCGAAGTCATCCTGAGCTTCCTGGGGCTGGGAGTGGTGGATGGCGTCTCCTGGGGCCTGATGATTGCCGAGTCCACCCAGGAAGTGCAGGCCGGGCACTATTCCAATTTCATCACCGCCTCGGTATTCCTGTTCGTGCTGGTGATGGCCTTCAATATGTTCTCCGATTCCCTGCAGGACGCCCTGGACCCGAAGAAGGTGAGCGCATGAGGACTATTGATTATCCCCCCATCTCCCCAACCCTCTCCCCCCGGTGGGGGAAGAGGGAGTTGGTTTACCGCCTATGTCAGGGCTTGGGTCCCCTCTCCCGCTTACGGGAGAGGGACAGGGAGAGGGCATCAAACCCCAGGAGCCAGCCATGACCCAGCCCCTGCTCAGCGTAAGAGACCTGGTTATCGAGTTCTCCACCCAACGCGGCATCGTGCGCGCCATCGACGGAGTGAGTTTCGACATCATGCCCGGCGAGACCCTGGGCCTGGTGGGTGAATCCGGCTGCGGCAAGTCCGTGACTTCCCTGGCCATCCTGGGGTTGATTCCTTCTCCTCCCGGACGCATCGTCTCCGGCAGCATTAAGCTGGAAGGGCGGGAGCTGACCGGGCTGCCGGAATCGGAATACCGGCATATCCGTGGCAAGGAGATCTCCATGATCTTCCAGGAGCCCATGACCGCCCTGAACCCGGTATTCACTATCGCCACCCAGATGACGGACGTGATCATGCGCCACCAGGGCATGAGCCGCAAACAGGCCCGGGCGCGGGCCATCGAGATGCTCTCTCTGGTGGGCATTCCCTCACCGGGCAAGCGCATCGACGAATATCCTCATCAGATGTCCGGCGGCATGCGCCAGCGGGTGATGATCGCCATGGCCCTGAGCTGCAATCCCAAGCTGTTGCTGGCCGACGAGCCCACCACGGCCCTGGACGTGACCACCCAGGCCCAGGTGCTGGAACAGATGGTGAAACTTCAGGACGAATTCGACACCTCCGTGGTGCTGGTCACCCATGATCTGGGCGTGGTGGCCCAGACCTGTAGCCGCGCTGTGGTCATGTATGCCGGGCGGGTAGCCGAGGAAGCGCCCATACATCCGTTGTTCAACCATCCCCGGCATCCCTATACCGAAGGCCTGCTCAAATCCATTCCCCGCATCCGGGAACAAAAGCTGGATGAGCTGCCCACCATTCCCGGCACCGTGCCGGACCTGCTGCATCTGCCCTCCGGCTGCCGCTTCGTGGACCGCTGTTACAGAGCCGACGAGACCTGCCACCAGCAGGAACCGCCCCTGCAATGGCAAAACGACCAGGCCGTGGCCTGTTTCCACCCTGTGGGAGAGACACTATGAATAATCTCCTCGAAGTTCGGAATCTCAAGAAATACTTCCCCATTAAGGGCGGTTTTTTCCGCCATACCGTGGGACAGCTCAAGGCCGTGGACGACGTGAGCTTCAGCATACCCAGAGGGCATACCTTTGGCCTGGTGGGAGAATCCGGCTGCGGCAAATCCACCCTGGGACGGGCGATTCTGCGCCTGCACGAACCCACGGGGGGCGAGATCCAGCTGGATGGCACGGACATCAGCCGCCTGAGCACCCGGGAATTGGTGGCCCACCGCCGGGAAATGCAGATCATCTTCCAGGACCCCTATGCCTCCCTGTCCCCCCGGCGCACGGTGATGCAGACGCTTCTCGAACCGCTGGAGATCCACCACATTGGGGACGCCGCATCCCGCAAGCAGAAAGTCCTGGAACTGCTGGACATCGTGGGCATGCGCCCCAATGTCCTACACCGCTATCCCCACGAATTCTCCGGCGGTCAGCGCCAGCGTATCGGCATCGCCCGGGCTCTGACCCTGGACCCCAAGTTCATCGTCGCCGACGAGGCCGTGTCCGCCTTGGACGTTTCCGTGCAGTCCCAGGTGCTCAACCTCATCGCCCGGCTGCAGCGGGAACTGGGCATCTCTTTCCTGTTCATCTCCCACGACCTGGCCGTGGTGCAGCACATCAGCCACGAGATTGGCGTCATGTACCTGGGCAAGCTGGTGGAAGTGGCCTCTTCCACGGATCTGTACCGGGAACCCCGTCATCCTTACACCAAGGCGCTGCTGTCCGCCATTCCCGTGCCGGATCCGGACAGCAAAACGCAACGCATGATTCTCCAGGGCGATGTGCCTTCCCCGCTCAATCCACCTTCAGGTTGCCCTTTCCGCACCCGTTGCCCGGAAGCCATGGATGTTTGCGCCCAGAGCATGCCGCAGCTGAAGATCCTCGATGCAGGAAACAATGGTCTGCCTCACCAGGTTGCCTGTCATCTGTATTGAGTGTCCCTGCGCCAAAAGGCTATAATTGCCTGCTTTCCCGTCGAAGTGTAGAACAGGCTCATGCAACAGTATCCAACAGACAATCTGCGTATCCGCGCCACTCAGGAAGTGGTGCCTGCTGCGATTCTGCATGAGCGTTATCCCGTCACGGAAGAAGCGGCCAGAACCGTTTACGAAACCCGCCAACAGATTCACCGCATTCTGCATGGCGAGGATGATCGCCTGCTGGTCGTCATCGGCCCCTGTTCGGTACATGACCCCAAAGCCGCCCTGGAGTACGCCGGACGCCTTATGGAGAAGAAACAGGAACTGGCCGATGATCTGCTGGTGGTGATGCGGGTATATTTCGAGAAGCCGCGCACCACTGTTGGCTGGAAAGGCCTGATCAACGATCCGGATCTGGATGACAGCTACCAGATCAACAAAGGCCTGGAAATGGCGCGCAGCCTGCTGCTGGACATCAACAGCATGGGGCTGCCCGCAGGCACAGAATTCCTGGATCTCATCTCACCCCAGTATGTCGCCGACCTGGTAAGCTGGGGCGCCATTGGCGCACGCACCACGGAAAGCCAGGGGCACCGGGAACTGGCCTCTGGCCTGTCCTGTCCCGTGGGCTTCAAGAACGGTACAGACGGCACCATGCGCGTGGCCGTGGACGCCATGCGCGCCGCGGAACGCCCCCATGTGTTCATGTCCATGACCAAGGAAGGCCACTCCGCCATCTTCAGCACCACGGGAAACAATGACACCCATATCATCCTGCGCGGGGGCAAGCGCCCCAATTATGATGCGGAATCCGTGAACCTGGCGGCAGAAGAAATGGAAAAGGCCGGTCTGACACCGCGTCTCATGATCGATTTCAGCCACGCCAACAGCCACAAGCAGTATGAAAAGCAGCTGGAAGTGGGCCGGGACGTGGCCGGACAGATCACCCGCGGCGATATCCGCATCATCGGCGCCATGATCGAAAGCCACCTGGTAGGAGGCAACCAACCCTTGGTGCCCGGCAAACCTCTGATTTACGGCCAGAGCATCACCGACGCTTGCCTGCCCTGGGAAGACAGCGCGCCTTTGCTAGACGACCTGGCCAAGGCGGTGCGCAAACGCCGTACTGCCTGAAGCCGCTCAGACTGCAGGGGTTACATTTCGTCAAAGCCCGCCTTGTGAAACCACTCCCGGGCTTTTTCCGGATCAGCTTCCACGCCGTTGCCTTCCTGGTACATCATGGCGATGGTGGTCATGGAACCCTGCAATCCCTGTTCCGCCCCTTTGGTGAACCATTCCAGCGCTTTGCTGCCGTCCTTGTCCACGCATTCCCCTTCCAGGTACATGAATCCCAGGCCATGCTGGGCGAGAGGCAACCCCGCTTCCGCCGCTGCTTTCATGAACTTGTAAGCCTGCAGTTGGTTCTCTACCATTCCCAGGCCATTCTGCGCCATGATGGCCACACGGTACTGGGCCTCGGCATTTCCCCCTTCCGCCAGGGGTTCGAGCAACTCGGCCGCCCGCACAAAATGCTTGGCTTCAAAAGCCGCAATACCGCTATTGAGGGTCATTTCCTGTTCCATATCCACATTATTGTCTGCCATCTCACAACTCCGGAATACCATTTGCCTATAATGAGGGGATTGTAGCCCATTCCCTGATCCCCTATTCACTGGCGGGGACAGGGTAAACCCCAATTGCTAGCAAAGCGCTGAACCCCTAATGTGAGTGCATGTCTTCCCCGAGCCTACATCAAACACTTCGCCTGGCGCTTCTTTTGCCACTGATACTGGCAGTAACCATCAGCCAGGCCAGCCTCACGAACCAGGCCAGGCGCAAGGCTTTTCAGGGAGCAGAAAAACTGGCCCTGGCGGGAAAACCTTTGCCCCAACAGTTGGAATCACTGCTGAAAGGCTATGCCCTGTATCCCTATCTGGAGTACGCCCGCCTGAAAGGCCGCCTTTCCAAAGCCTCCGTTCCAACGGTAGAAGCTTTTCTCGGCAAATATGCGGATACCCCCCTGGCTTCCCTGCTGCGCAGCCGCTGGCTTTCCGTGCTGGCCAAGCGCAAGGATTGGCGAAACTACCTGCGTTTCTATACAGCGCAGAATAATGTGGAACGCCAGTGCCATTATCTGAATGCGCTGATTCAGACCGGACAAAAAGAACAGGCCTTCCCCGAGGTTCCCGCATTGTGGTTATACGGCAAGTCCCGTCCCAAGGCTTGCGACCCGGTATTCCAGGCCTGGCAGCAGGCAGGACAACTCACCCAGGATCTGGTGTGGCAACGCATTGCACTGGCCATGGACCGGGGCAATATCACGTTGGCACGCTATCTGAAAAAATCATTGCCTGCCACTGAACGCCGATGGGTAGACATCTGGATACGCATTCATAACAAGCCAACTCTCGCATTGAGCAGCAAGCTGCTTGAAAAACCCCACCCTCAGCGCTATCGGCTATTGAGAGATGCCAGCTACCGGCAGATTCGCAAAGACCCGGTGGCCGCCATCGACTACTGGAAAAAACTGCAGCGCCGTTTCAGCTTCCCCCCCATGGAAAAACACCTGGTGGAGCGCAAACTGGCCTTCTGGCTGATGCGCAAGGATGATCCCAGGGCCATACGCTTCCTGGCTGACCTGCAGCCCTGCGGTCATGACACACAACTGCAGGAAGCCCTCACACGATCCGCGCTTTTGCACCGGGACTGGCTCCAGGTGATCCGGCGCATTCAGGAGATGCCCGAAGAAGCACAACACACAGAACGCTGGCGTTACTGGATGGCCAGAGCCATGGAACAGTCGGGCCAACGCCAGCAGGCGAACGGGATGTATGCCGAACTGGCCAAGGAACGCAGTTACTATGGATTTTTGTCTGCAGACCGGATCGGCAAAGACTACCGGTTCGATCCCCGGGAGACTACGGTGGATCCATCCATTGCCCAGCGCATCAGCAGCCATCCTGCGGTCCCCCGTATCCGGGAACTGCTGGCGCTGGAGCGCTGGGTGGACGCGCGCCGGGAATGGCACCAGCTCACCGCCGGCCTGACCCGCGAGGAATACAAAGCAGCCGCCCGTCTGGCCAAATCCTGGAAATGGCACGACCAGGCCATCTTCACCCTGGCCAAGTCCGACTACTGGGATGATCTGGAGCTGCGTTTTCCCCTGGAGCATAAACAACAGGTGAGGCGTTTTTCCGGCCAGAATGGACTGGACATGTCCTGGGTGTTTGGAGTGATACGTCAAGAAAGCGCCTTCAACCCCAGCGTGCGTTCCTATGCAGGCGCGCTTGGTCTGATGCAGTTGATGCCTGCCACGGCACGGCATGTTTCCAGAAAGCTGCTGAAAAGGAAGCGGACTCCCCGGCGTAAGGATCTCATCACGCCTAAAACCAATATCGAGTTGGGAACGGCTTATCTGGCAGATGTCCTGGCTACACTGGGAGAAAACCCCGTGCTGGCCACGGCCGCCTACAATGCGGGACCCCACCGGGTCAAACGCTGGCTGCCAAAGAATCGCCTGCCTGCGGATATCTGGGTGGAGCTTATTCCGTTCAAGGAAACCCGGGGATACGTGCAGCGGGTTTTCACCTACGCCGCAATCTATGACTATCGTTTGAAGCGGAGCATCACCCGCCTTTCCGACAGAATGCTGCCGGTACAGGGAACCGAAGCGGAGCGGACTGCTCAGTCGGAAACAGAAAAGAACACTACCCTATAGAGCGTCACGGACAAAAGCGTCCAATGCTTCCTGCGCTGTTTCATCGAGTTGATGGAAATCACAGCCAAACCGGTAACTGTCCTGGGACAGGCGGTGACAGAACAGCACCCTGCAACGGGTGTGCAATTCGCGGTTGCTGTTCGGCAATGTGAACACCATATCCACATACACGCCGAACACCGGTCCGGGTACCTTGCGCCCCTCGGGCATGATCCGGCACTGAGCGCCGCGATCACAGAGAAAATCCAGTCCTGCTGAGGAGATTTCTTCGATAAGAACAGGTTGAGGGCTTGCCCCCCGAACACTCATATGAGCACGCAACGCTGTCTTTACGCGCTGTACTCTCCGTTTACGGGCTAACAACATAGTGCAGTAATCCTGATATGCCGATTCTACCCTGAGCCGGTATATGCGTTGTTTCGTTGTCAACGACCGGACAGTTTTTCCCGCGTCCGGTTCAAAATCTCTGGATCGGTCACAAGCTCATAGAAACTGCGACCGCTTTTCTTAACTGGCTGAAGCTTCTTGCCATCCCATGCCTTTATCTTGCTCTTCCGCAACACCTGCCAACGGGTCTTACCCGAAGCATCCGGGAAACGCCCTACATAATAACGGTCTCCGTCCTTTTTTCCAAGGCTCTTTGCCTTTACCTTTTTCAGGGCGAGTTCCTTGTTCAAGTGTTCAAAAGCAGCGGCATCCAACTCGATACCATTGACATTGTAACGGCAATACGCGCCGTCTCCTGAGACCTTGTTGGCAGTCTGCAAATGCTGAATGACCTCCACGCCACGCACATCTGCTCTGCCGAAAAGATCCAGATCACGGTGTGTGCAGGAAGAAAGGCGGTCCGCACGGTTGATGGCTGGCGATATGGTGATTTTACGGCCTGCATCGAACAGGTAACAGGGAGCCTCTTCCACATAGGAAATACCTATACCCAACTCCAGCTCAGGCAGTCCCATGTGACGGCTTTCCGCATTGCGCCCGAGCACCTCTTCAATAATGTCATAGGACAACGCGCAGGCTCTGGCCACCACCGGTGAAGGTGGGCTGGCATACTCCAACAACATGAGAATGACAGCATCCCCCTCCACGAACACCTTTTCAGCACCGTATTTTTCCAACAGCTTGTTGATGGGATCAAACAGGTTCTGACTGAAATAAGATGCCGGATTCAGTCCTTCATGAATCATGGAAGCGGTAAGCTCTGTGGAGCCCCGCAGATCGGCCTTGATGATGACGTGTCCCAGAATCTCGTTCTTCTGCCCCTGGGAGCCCAGATAGAATTCCTGCAACAAGCGGTTGGCCCGGGACAGTTCCAACTCATCCGCGCGCGAGGGTAGGCGGATCAGATCCAAGGCACGGTACATTTCCCAGGACAACTTCAGATCCCGGCGTAAATTGGCGTATCCCTCCACCACTTCCACTAGCCATTCCCGGCGCTGGGAAGGCCCGGCAGCCTGGCCCAGCCGCTTGTAAGCTGCTTCCATGCGGTCCATGTAAAGCTCCAGGTTGGTGATTTCCTTGAACTGCTGGAGGATGGGCAGCAGTTCCTTGCGGCTGCGTCCTCCCGTGAGATATTCAAACAGCAGCCGCAATGATCCCTTGCGTCCCAGGTCCCGGTACAGTTCCGGCAACAGGGCGCTGGCGAACACCATGTCCAGCAACCCTGCTTTTTTCAAAGCTTTTTCCAGTTCATGCAGCAGATTGTCCTGAAATTCCCGCCAGCGTTTCTTGTCCCAAAATCCTGGACAGCCCCGCTCACCATCTCCTCCCATGAGCCAGGTTAGATTGCCCGGGTTGTCCAGCCAGTTGGTTTCACCCCGCTGGTACTCGGTATCCGACATGACGCTGCGCAGGTAGCTCTCCACCTGGGCATAGCCGGGAAACTCCCCTTCATCCCGGCGCAACTGCAGTTCATTGAGATCACTTTCAGGCGTGGTGGTGAGGCGCCGCACGGGACAATCCGGCAACCAGCGGCACAGCACATCCAGAATCACGGCCTCAAAACGCCGGAAAATCTCCGGCTTGATAAGCATGAAAGGATAGGTCTCGACAAAAGTGCTTTCCTCATCCAGCTTGCCCAGTTGCAGAAGCGGATTGAAAAGCATGTCCTCGGCCACCGGCCAGGAAAGCGCCAGGATGCTTTTACGCTGCTTGCGCCCCACCAGTTCCAGGCTGTGCACCAGTTTCACGGCTTCCCGGCTGACGTCGTATCGCAGCCCGGCCTGATGCCGGCCGAAACGCCACAGCTTCTCGTGGCGGGAGACGCTCTCGGTGGTTGTCAGAGCCCCCAGCAAAGGCGCTTCATCAAAGCCATCCCGGTAGTCTCTGAGCGCCCGGTCCACGGACAGATAGATCTGCTTGATCACTGCCAGCACGAACAACTGGTAAACCTCCCGGCGGGAGGATTGCCGGGCCTGCTGGGCCACAGACAGGCTCAGAGGCACAAAGACTTCCCGAAACCGGTCAACAGCATCAAGATCTTCCGAGAGGGGGTTGCCGCCATCCAGCAGCCGTAAATCACGCAGCCTGCGCACCATGGAGGAAGTCACCAGGCTGTCGATAGCGCCATTCAGGGCAGGATCCAGATCCACATCGATACGCGCATTGTCCATGCCCCGGGGAAAGGTATCCAGGCGCAGGGATTTGCGCTTAGGAACCGTCAATTCATCCTGCAGGAGGGCGGCAGTGGAACGTATGCTGCTGTTGCCAATCAATGCCATAGTTTTCTCACAAGGCTGTGATAATCCGGTCTTCCGCTTCAAAACGCTCTGCCAGCACCTCGCCCAGGGAGGACAAGTAGGGATCCAGGTCCATCAAACGCCCTTCCACCACTGCCACATCCACCAGGTCATTGAAATCGAGCATGGCTTTGGCGGCCTGCATCAGTATGGGTTGTTCCGTCTGCAGCGCGGCAGATGCCCGGGAAGATCCCCAATCTCCCTGCGCCAGGGAATCATGGATCTCAAATTGCCACAAAGCAGCATAATCCATAAGAACCTGGCACAAATGCAGCAGGACACTTTTCTCATCCCCTGTGACAGCCCCCGGAGCAACACCTGCTGCACGGCAGAAAGTCACTAGCAATTGCTGCCTTTCAATGAGCAACTGCCTGATGACCGATTCCATCTCTTCTCTGGGTTCCTCGGTATCCATAGTCTGTGTACATTTTCCACTTTGGCTTGGGAACCCTGAATGTACTCCTTCATTGAAATACAGTCTAACCGCCTTCCTGTGGACGCAATTGGACTACCATCACAAAATAACGCCTGACCCGTGTCGCCAGCCTGCTATAATTCAGCGCAAGCTACCCGCGAAGCATCTCCATGAGACCAGTCATCTGCGCAATCCTCCTGTCGCTGAGCATCAGCACGGCATCTGCCGGCAACAACTTCAACAGCAATCCCTTTGTGGACATGATGCGCGCCATGCTCAATATGTTCGACGCCATGCAGGCCATGCAAAACCTTTCCGGCCATTCGAACTATACTCCTTACCCCCCGTCAGCTGCGGTTTCTCCTGCTCCCGCCCCTTTGAGCACACCAGCTCCAGCCGATCTGGAAGGTACCTGGGCCAGCCCCAAACGTCTGCTGCTGATCATCAAGCAAAACTACGCACGTATGTACTGGTCCAGGGAAAAGTACCATGATTTCTATGTGGAAGTCCGCCCCGGATACCTAAAACTCACGGATGCCAATACGGGCAAGAGCCAGGAGTTTGAACTGCGGCTGCAGAACAGGCAACTGGCGCTGCGCGATCCCAGGGGACGGGTTCTGCAGTTCATCCGCATAAACGACCGTCTGCCCACTCAACCCACGCCTGAACCTGAATCAGCGGAAAGTTACAACTTCTGGGACCCCAATACCCCCTGATCAGCTCAGCAGCAGGCGCAAACCGACTACGACCAGCAGCAGTGCAAACAGGCGCTTCAACGCCCGCACCGGCAGGCTGTGAGCCATCCGTGCGCCCAGAGGCGCCATCACCACAGCAAAAATACCCGTCATCCACACCGCGGGCCAGTAAATGAAGCCCGTGGCCGCAGCTGCTGTCTTTCCCGCCCCCATGAGCATGAACCCCAGGGCGCCGGCCAAGGCAATGGGCAGTCCGCAGGCAGCCGAGGTAGCCACGGCTTTGGGCAGGGACTTCCCCTGCCACAAAAGAAAAGGCACGCTCATGGTGCCACCGCCAATACCTACCAAACCGGACACAGCCCCAATACCCGCGCCAACCAGAGCGAACAGGCCGACGCCACTTTTTTGGGCCCGGCCATCAGGCGCAATACCCGTCAGCATCTGCCAGGCCACCACGAACAGAAACAGGCCAAACAGGTTTTTCAGCCAGCCGGTGCTGACCTGGGACGCCAGCCAGGCTCCCGTCATGGCGCCCAGCGCCAGCCCCGGCGCCAGCAAGGTCACGGCGCGCCAGTCCACAGCCCCACGCCGATGGTGAGCCCACAGGGAAGAAACAGCCGTAGGGACGATGATCGCCAGGGAGGTGCCGATGGCAAGGTGTGAGAGCCAGCGAGGGTCGAAACCCTGTAGATAAAACAGGAACAGCAGGCCGGGAACAAAGACCAGTCCACCACCAATGCCCATGAGGCCGGCCAGCACCCCGGCCAGAGAACCAAGGACGGCATAAGCCAGGGGCCAGATCACAGGACGACCAGATTGTCCCGGTGAATGAGTTCTTCCTCATCCATGTAGCCGAGAATATCCTCGAAGCGGCTGCTGGGCTGACCGGCTATGCGCCGGGTCTCGTCTGCCGAGTAATTCACCAGACCCCGGGCGACTTCTTCACCATTTGGCGCCAGGCAGACCACCATCTCACCCCGGGAGAAGCGGCCTTCCACATCCGTCACTCCCACAGCCAGCAGACTGGAACCGGACTTGCGCAACACCTGCACCGCACCGGCATCCAGATGCAGGCGGCCCCTGGCCTGAAGCTGCCCCGCCAGCCAGCGCTTGCGTGCGGCATCCGGTTCCTGGGCGGGCACCAGCAGGGTACCCAGCTTTTCACCGGCGGCGATCTTGCGCAAAGTGCCAGGATGCTTTCCTGAAGCAATGATGGTGGCAGTGCCGGAACGGGCGGCAAGACGCGCCGCGCGAAGTTTTGTGTACATACCACCACTGCCCAGAATCCCCTTGCTGGCGCCTGCATAGCGATCCAGGGACACGTCGTCCACCCGGGCATGTTCGATGAGCCGGGCTTCGGGATTGCTGCGTGGATCGGCATCGAACAGACCATCCTGATCCGTAAGCAGAATGAGCAGATCCGCCTCCACCAGGTTGGCCACCAGGGCCGCCAGGGTGTCATTGTCGCCGAAGCGCAGTTCGTCATTGGCCACGACATCATTCTCGTTCACCACGGGCACCACTCCCAGGGAAAGCAGGGTCTGCAGGGTGCTGCGGGCATTGAGATAGCGTTTGCGGTCGGACAGGTCATCATGGGTGACCAGCACCTGGGCCGTGTGCCGGCCACGGCGCTGAAAGCAGCTCTCCCAGGCCTGCACCAGCCCCATCTGGCCAATGGCCGCGGCAGCCTGAAGTTCATGCAGCGTATCAGGGCGGCGGGACCAGCCCATGCGGCACAGGCCTTCGGCCACGGCCCCGGACGACACCAGCACCAGCTCATGCCCCGGCTGTTGCCAGTCGGCCATCTGATCCACCCAGTCTCCGAGGGCCTGGCGATCCAGGCCGGCGCCCTCGGCGGTGAGCAGGGCGCTACCGATTTTCACGACCCAACGGCGGGTTTGGGGAATATGCGCTCGGGTAATCATCAGGACTGAGTGGGGTCGTAGGGCGTCTCGTCGCTATCTTCCGGGGCACTGTTCTGTTCCTTGTCCAGATCCTGCAAATGCTTGGCAAGGGCCTGGGCCAGGTCATCCACGCCCTCCCCGGTGACGGACGACAGGGCAAACACCGGACCCTGCCAGTCCAGGTCTTTTAACAGCTTATCCCGGCGCTCCTGGAATTCCTCATCCAACAACAGATCCTTCTTGGTAAGCACCAGCCAGCGTTCCCGTTCTGCCAGGTCTCCGCCGTACTTCTCCACTTCGGCCACCAGCTGGCGAACTTCCTGCGCCGGATCGACACGCTCATCCATGGGTGCAATATCCACCAGGTGTAGCACCAGGCGGGTGCGTGACAGGTGTTTGAGAAACTGCAGGCCCAGGCCGGCGCCTTCCGCAGCACCTTCGATGACGCCGGGAATGTCGGCAATGACGAAACTGCGCCCCATGCCCATCTTTACCACTCCCAGGTTGGGATACAGGGTGGTGAAGGGATAATCGGCCACCTTGGGCCGGGCGTGGGACATTTTCGCAATCAGGCTGGACTTGCCCGCATTGGGCATTCCCAGCAGACCAACATCCGCCAGAACGATGAGCTCCAGGAGCAGATTGCGTTTTTCCCCGGGCGTGCCGCTGGTGGCCTGCCGGGGAGCACGATTGGTGCTGCTCTTGAAATGGATATTGCCCAGGCCATGCTTTCCCCCCCTTGCTACCAGCAGTTCCTCACCATCGGCCAGGATTTCACCCATGATTTCCTGGGTATCCAGATCCTTGACCCGCGTACCCACAGGCACTTTGATATAAAGGGTCTCCCCTTTGCGCCCGTACATCTGCCGGCCCATGCCGTTCTGGCCGCGCTCCGCCCGGTGCAAACGCTTGTGGCGGAAATCCACCAGCGTGTTCAGGCCTTCATCGCCAACCAGAATGACATGGCCGCCATCACCGCCGTCCCCACCGTCGGGACCGCCTTTGGGGATGTATTTCTCCCGGCGAAAGCTCACGCAACCGTTGCCTCCGTCGCCGGCTTCTACCTTGATGATGGCTTCATCTACGAATTTCATGTTTCACATTATACCCGAGGGCCAGACCTCTAAACGCAAGAACCCCGCCATGAGGCGGGGTTCTTTCTGCAAGGGAATGCTGTCCGTTGTCAGGCGGGAACCACGCTCACAAACTGGCGCATTTTAGGGCCCTTCTTTTCGAACTTGACGACGCCGTCAGTCAGCGCATACAAGGTATGGTCGCGTCCGCAACCAACACCCACACCCGCATGTACTTTGGTGCCACGCTGACGAATGATGATGTTGCCGGCGGTAATGGCCTGCCCACCATAAATCTTGACGCCAAGACGTTTGGATTCTGAATCGCGGCCGTTCCTGGAACTACCGCCTGCCTTCTTGTGTGCCATGGTCTGTTCTCCTCAGCCTGCGTTGATACCGGTGATCTCAAGTTCAGTAAACTGCTGGCGATGCCCCTGGCGCTTCAGATGGTGCTTGCGGCGCTTGAACTTGACGATATGTACTTTTTTGCCCTTGCCGTGGGATTTCACGGTAGCGGTAACCTTGCCATCCAGATAGGGCGCGCCTACCTGAACATTGTCACCATCGGCAACCATGAGCACCTTGTCCAGCTCTACGCTGGCGCCTTCTTCGGCATTGATTTTTTCAACCTTCAGGGTCATGCCCTCGCTCACGCGATACTGCTTGCCCCCGGTCTGAATTACGGCATACATGTCTGCATGTCTCCGGTAGAAATAACTGTAAACAGAGCCGGCCCGAATATTTAAGAGCCAGCAGAAAGACGCGGGATTCTAACCAGATTGCCCGCCCAGGTCAAACCCTATATGCCAGATTTACAGGCGCGGCGTTTCAATATAGCATCAACACTCCTGTTGTATACGCGAATTCCGCATTTCATGGACCTTTCCGCCATCCGCGAGCTTATCGCCGACGATATGCGCGCCACGGATCTGCTGATCCTGGACCGCCTGCAATCAGACGTAGTGCTCATCAACCAGATCGGCCACTATATCGTCAACAGCGGCGGCAAGCGCCTGCGGCCCATGATCGTGCTGCTCTCGGCCCTGGCCGTGGGTTATCAGGGCAGCAGCCATGTGAACCTGGCGGCCATCATCGAGTTCATTCATACCGCCACACTGCTCCACGACGACGTGGTAGATGGCTCGGACATGCGCCGCAGCAACGAAACTGCCAATGCCGTCTGGGGCAACGCCGCCAGCGTACTGGTGGGGGATTTCCTCTATTCCCGCTCTTTTGAAATGATGGTGGAGATCCAGAACCTGCGGGTCATGGACGTGCTCTCCCACGCTACCAACCGCATCGCCGAAGGCGAAGTGTTGCAGTTACTCAACTGCAACGACCCGGACACCACGGAGGAACAATACCGGGAAGTCATCACCCGTAAGACCGCCACCCTGTTCGAAGCCGGCGCCCGCCTGGCGGCCATCGTGGCAGAACGCCCTGACTGCGAGGAACAGGCCCTGGCCGACTACGGCCTGCACCTGGGCATGGCCTTCCAGATGATCGACGACGCCCTGGACTACGGTTCTTCGGACGAAGACATCGGCAAGAACCTGGGGGACGACCTGGCCGAAGGCAAACCCACCCTGCCCCTGATCCGCGCCATCGAAACCGGCACCAAAGAACAGCAGCAGCTTCTTCGAGGCGCCATCGAAAATGGCGGTGCTGACAAGGTGGATGAAGTCATGACCGCCATTGAATCCACGGACGCAATCGCTTACACTGCCCGCCGTGCCAGGGAAGAAGCTGAACTGGCGAAGAAGGCGCTGGAAATTCTGCCTGCTTCCGCCTATAACAGCGCCCTCGCAGCACTGGCCGATTTCTCGGTACAGCGTTCGATCTGATCAAATCGGAGTGTAGCTCAGCTTGGTAGAGCACCGCCTTCGGGAGGCGGGGGCCGGAGGTTCGAATCCTCTCACTCCGACCATTTCCCTTTTCGTTTCCACGCCTTAATCCCTGCCTCCCCCGGATCACAATATCTATATCTGAAGTCTGACAAGAAAGTACTTTTTCCTTTCTGTTGTCTTTTCCTCGGCCTGGCAGTACCCGCCCCACTTTGTAAATATATCGTAATATTTATATACTTTCTCTCATGATTCAGACAGAAACAATTTTACGTGCCCTGGCCGATGGTACGCGCCTGCGTGTCATCAACCTGCTGCTGGTGGAAAAAGAGCTTTGTGTCTGTGAACTGACCGAAGCCCTGCAAATGGTTCAGCCCAAGGTATCCCGCCACTTGGCCATACTGCGCGAAGCAGGGCTGGTGCTGGATCGCCGCGAAGGCCTGTGGATTCACTACCGCATTCACCCGGATCTACCTGCCTGGGGGAATCAGTTGCTGGAAGCGGTGCACAAAGGCTGCCAGGGCAAGCCCCCCTACGCCGATGATCTCAAGCGCCTTTCCCGCAAGGCTACAAGAACCGCCGTATCCTGCGGCTGATCCGTAGGTCCCGATATCAGCGGCCACAACGGAATAATGTCGGACTGAAGTCCGACCTACGGCCTGGTTCCCTCTTGTCATCAGTTTGTCATGTTGGCCTGATATATTTGTTTAAGGTAATATAAAGGATAACAGATTTTATTTTTCTGCAAGGGGATACCACAGATGAGCATCAGGGTGGGCATCAACGGCTTTGGCCGCATGGGGAAGCTGGGCTTTCGCGCCGGTTGGGACAATCCGGCTTACAAAATCGTACATATCAATGAAATCAGCGGCGATGCACATTGCCACGCACATCTGCTCGAATTCGATTCGGTGCATGGGCACTGGAGTCACGAAATCTCCGCCAGCGATGATGCCATCACGGTGGATGGACGCGAAGTCGGTTTCAGCAGTCTGGCAACACCTGCAGAGGTGGACTGGGCCGGCAAAGGCGTGGATCTGGTCATCGAGTGCTCGGGCAAATTCAAGACGGAAGACGCCCTGCAGCCCTACTTCGAGCAGGGTATCAGGAAAGTCCTGGTTTCTGCCCCCGTCCCCGACCCTGCCCTGAACATCGTCTATGGCGTGAATCATCAGCTGTACGATCCGGCCACTCATCACATCGTCACCGCTGCCTCTTGCACCACCAACTGCCTTGCGCCGGTGGTGAAAGTCATGCACGAGAAGGTGGGCATACTGCGCGGCTGCATGACCACCATCCACGATATCACCAACACCCAGACCATCGTGGACAAGGGCCACAAGGATCTGCGCCGGGCGCGCGCCTGCGGTCAGTCACTGATACCCACCAGTACCGGCTCGGCCAAGGCCATCACCAAAATTTTTCCCGAACTGGAAGGCAAGCTCAATGGTCATGCCATTCGCGTGCCCCTGCTCAATGCTTCCCTGACGGATTTTGTCTTCGATGCCGCCCGGCCGGTTACAGCAGAAGAACTCAACGGTTACTTCAGAGAGGCCGCAGAAGGCGGACTCAAAGGCATCCTGGGTTACGAGGAACGCCCTCTGGTTTCCATCGACTATGTGAATGACCCACGTTCTTCCATCGTGGATGCTCTGTCCACCATGGTCATCGATGAAACCCAGGTAAAGATCTATGCCTGGTATGACAATGAATGGGGCTACGTGAACCGCATGATGGACATTGCGCAGATGATGGCTGAGTCCCTGTCATGACCCTGTGTGCCTTTGCGGAAAACCGTTGTTTATGGCGGCATGCGTATTCTCACCCCTCACCCCAACCCTCTCCCCTCGAGGGAAGAGGGAGATAGCAGGAAATGTCTGACCTGCGCAACTATCTGACCGTCACAGGCGGCTACTGGGCCTTTACCATCACCGATGGTGCCATCCGCATGCTGGTGGTGCTCTACTTCCACCTGCTGGGTTACTCGCCTTTCGAGGTGGCCATGCTGTTCTTGTTCTACGAGTTCTTCGGCATCGTCACCAACCTGGTGGGTGGCTGGCTGGGGGCACGCATCGGACTGAACCTGACCATGCACATCGGCATGGGCATGCAGGTTGTCGCCCTGGCCATGCTGGCAGTGCCCGATGCCTGGCTCTCTGTGCCTTATGTGATGTTCGCACAGGCACTTTCGGGCATCGCCAAGGATCTGAACAAGATGTCCGCCAAGGCCTCGGTGAAAACCCTGGTCAGCAGCGATTCAAACAGCCAGCTGTTCAAATGGGTGGCGATACTTACCGGTTCCAAGAATGCCCTCAAGGGCGGTGGCTTCTTCATCGGCGCCGCACTGCTGCAATGGATAGGCTTCCGCGCCGCATTGCTGGTACTGGCGGGCATGCTGCTGGTGGTGCTCATCATCACTGCCATTCTGCTGCCCTCGGGTGTCGGAAAGATGAAATCCAAGCCCAAGTTCAGCCAGGTATTCTCCAAAGTGCCTGCCATCAACTGGCTGTCAGCCGCACGCTTCTTTCTGTTTGGTTCCCGGGATGTATGGTTTGTGGTGGGGTTGCCGGTGTTTCTCTATGACGTGCTGAAGTGGGATTTCATGGAAGTAGGCGCTTTTCTCGCCCTGTGGGTCATCGGCTATGGCTTCATCCAGGCCAGCGCTCCCAAACTGATCGGCCGCAGTCATCACGGCAGAGGCCCCGGTGGCGGTACGGCACGCTTTTGGGCGTTCGTGCTGGCGGTTTTTCCTGCTGGCATTGCTCTGGGTCTGACATGGGGCTGGCCGGCGGACAGGGTGATCATAACCGGCCTGATCCTGTTCGGTGTCGTGTTCGCCATCAATTCCGCCGTGCATTCCTACCTGATCCTGGCCTACTCCTCCCATGACAAGGTGGCCATGAATGTAGGGTTTTACTACATGGCCAACGCTGGCGGCCGCCTGGCAGGCACGGTGCTATCCGGCTGGGCCTATCAGCTCTGGGGACTGGAAGGCTGCCTGTGGTGGTCCACGGGATTTGTTCTGATGGCGGCTTTGCTGTCCCTGGCCTTGCCGGAAATTCAGGAGGAAAAAGCGATTTCCAGAGCCGTGTAACTCATCTGGTGTATCCTGTTTAATGTGGAAAAACACCCAGTAAACCCCTCCCCCGCGCGCGGGGGAGGGTTGGGGAGAGGGTGCTGAAATGTTGCCCCCCTCACCCTAACCCTCTCCCCCCAAGGGGGAGAGGGGACTTTGCCATGATCCGGGGTGTGGATCGCCTGCCTCATGAAAGTTAGCAGAACTGATACTCACCGGAACGGGAGAACCTTATGATCCGCATACTGAGCATAGAATTTCTGCTGATGTTCGTTATTGGCGCCATTTCGTTTCGCCTGGTGTGGGCTTTCACGGGCAAAATGCTTCCCTGCTGGATCGCCGTCATACTGCTGGCGGTGCTAATCCTGCTGTTTGTTCCGGGTCATATCGATGAATCACTGATCGTGGAATTTGGCGGCAAACTTCCGGAAAAATACCCGCTCAGCCCCCTCGCTCTCAATCTTCTGCGCAGTGCAGGACTGCTCCTTGGCGCCGGGCTGGCAGCCATTGTCCTTGCAAAGCGTAAAGCAATAGGGCTGGAAGACACACCACCCTATGACGATTTTCCCTGAACATCTGCGCATTTATATTTCCCTGTTGATATATTTGCTATATCGCATATAATGCACAGATGTTTGAATCCCTGGGCAACTTGATCGCCTACCAGTGGCTGGGCTTGTCACCCGCCAGTCACCTGGGTGCTGCGGCGCAGTTCTTCGTCATGGATGTGACCAAGATCTTCGTGCTGCTGGTAGTGGTGATCTATATCATGGGCCTGCTCCGGGCTCTGCTCTCGCCGGAAAAGGTGCGCGAGTTCGTGCGGGGCAAGCCGAAATGGCTGGCACGCACCCTGGCCATACTGCTGGGAGCGGTTACACCCTTCTGTTCCTGCTCCTCCGTGCCTCTGTTCATCGGTTTCGTAGAAGCCGGGATTCCCCTGGGCGTCACTTTTTCCTTCCTCATTGCCAGCCCCATGATCAATGAAGTGGCGGCGGTGATCCTGGTCGGGTTGCTGGGGTGGAAACTGGCGGCGCTGTACATCCTTTCAGGCCTGGTAGTTGCCTACGTGGGCGGCATGATCATGGAGCGCTTCAAACCGGAAAGATGGGTGGAAGAGTACGTGTGGAAGATCCATATGGGGGAGATGCAGCGGGCTGAGCCCGATACCTCCCTGGCCGGACGTCACCGCTATGCCTGGCATGAGGTCACTGAAATTGTCGGACGCATCTGGAAGTGGGTAATCATGGGTATCGCTGTGGGCGCGCTTTTCCATGGCTTTGTGCCTGAGGCCTGGGTAAGCGAACACCTGGGCGGCAAAGACAACTGGTGGTCTGTTCCAGCCGCTGTCCTGCTGGGCGTGCCCTTGTACTCCAACGCCACAGGAGTGATTCCCATTGCCGAAGCCATGTTGGGCAAGGGCGTGGCCCTGGGTACGGTGCTGGCCCTGATGATGAGTATTGCTGCCCTGTCCCTGCCCGAGATGCTGATCCTGCGCAAAGTTATCAAATGGCCTGCCCTGGCCTTGTACGCCAGCGTGCTGGCAGTCGCCTTTACTTTGGTCGGCTGGGGCTTCAACCTTATTTCATAGGTTTCAACCTTATTTTAAAAAGGATAGATCCATGACAGACAAACCTGAACTGCATTCATCCATCGTAGCCATGGTATCCCTGGCATCGGGCATTGCTTCCCGTCACCCGGACATGGGCCTGTGCCAGCTGGACAAGCTGCGCCAGGCCGGCGTGCCCGAGCACCAGATCGCCGCCGTGGTGGAAATCGCCCGGCATATCCGCGATGAGGCCGCGCAAAAACTCGACACGGCTTTTGACGAAAAAGCACAACTCGACACGCCACAGCATGCCTCAGAAAAAGCCGGGGGCCTGCCTGAACTGAAAGTGGATACCGGCGAGGCCTGCTGCACACCGACGCCCAGCGGGCAGTCGTGCTGCTGAGTTGTCGGACTGAAGTCCTGCTCACACCAGTATTTGGAAATCCCCAATACCCATGATTTCCTGAATTCCCGACGACACAGCTTCGTGCAATAACCGTAGGTCGGGCTTCAGCCCGACAACAACGGCCACAACGGAGCATTGTCGGGCTGAAGCCCGACCTACAATTTGGAGATAACCCGTGAAGAACATTAAGATATTGGGCAGTGGCTGTGCCAACTGCAAGACAACCTACAAGCTCATCGAGGAAGTTGCCGCGGAAAAAGACGTGGATGTGGAACTGGAAAAAATCGAGGACATCGGGCAGATCATGAGCTTTGGCGTCATGTCCACCCCCGGCGTGGTCATCGATGACAAAGTCGTGCATGCCGGCGGCGTTCCCGACCGGAAAACCATCGGCGCATGGCTGGACTGACCATAGGCCGCCTCGCCAGGGAGACGGATGTAAACAAAGAGACCATCCGTTACTACCAGCGCATCGGTTTGCTGAAAGAACCCGAAAAGCCGGATCACGGATACCGCATCTATCCTGATGAGTACATTGGCAGAATCCGCTTCATCAAGCGCGCCCAGCAGCTTGGTTTCAGCCTTGGAGAAATTGCTGAGCTGCTGGATATGGATTCCCGGGACTGCGCGGACATACGCCAACGCGCTGAAGAGAAGAAAGCCCAGATCAATGCCCAGATTCAGGATCTGGAAGCCCTGCGCTCGGTTTTGGATCAGCTTATCGAAGCCTGCCGCCAGGGCGGCCAGATTTGCTGCCCCATCATAGATGCACTGCAGCGTGATTCCTGAACCGGCAGATCATCAGTCCTGTCACGACCGCCAGGTCGGGCTGAAGCCCGACCTACGGACAGGGTTTTCCAATCATCTGGATATACGCTGAATATCATCCTGCGCAACAGGACAATTGTTCAACATTTCTGTTAAAGGTCTGCGCACAGAGTTTCAAGCCTTCCACCATGGTCAGATAAGGGAACAACTGATCAGCCAGTTCCCGAACCGTCATTCGGTTGCGAATCGCCAGGGCGGCGGTCTGTATCATCTCCCCCGCCTCGGGCGCCAGGATCTGCGCGCCAATCAAATGCCCGGTTTTCTTCTCCGTCACCAGCTTGATGAAGCCCCGGGTTTCAAAATTGGCCAGGGCCCGGGGCACATTTTCCAGGTCCAGAGTGCGGGCGTCGGTTTCCATACCCTGCTCACGGGCCTGCTGCTCGTTCAGACCCACGACGCCAACCGCCGGGTCGGTAAACACCACGCGGGGCAGTACGTTGAGATCCAGGGCGGCTTCTCCCCCGGTCATATTGATGGCGGCCCGGGTACCGGCGGCGGCTGCCACATACACATACTGCGGCTGCTGGGTACAGTCACCTGCGGCATAGAGGCCCTCGACCGAAGTGCGCATGTGATCATCGATCACGATTGCGCCATTGGCCGTGGTCTCAACAGCGGCCGGGAGATGCAAGCGGTCAGTATTGGGCTGTCGGCCGGTGGCGATGAGCAGCTCATCACAGCGGATCTCCCCGGCACCTGCGGAAAGCACGAACTCCGTGCCGTCATGGGACACGGATTCGGGCACGGTATGCAGCAATACCCGTGCGCCTTCTTCCTCGAATACCCTGACCAGGGCTTCGCCAATGACGGGATCCTCTTTGGATAGAAAAACGCTGCGCGCCAGGAGCGTGACTTTCGACCCCAGGCGCAGATAGGCCTGCGCCAGTTCCAGGGCAACCACCGAAGCACCGATGACGGTCAGGTGGCCGGGAATCCGCGTACT
>Ga0256832_1000448_pt1 | contig 26409 bp, 21 predicted proteins | sample 134614metaG_FD_190534 | JGI IMG/M metagenome (GOLD analysis project Ga0256832, IMG submission 190534) | Hydrothermal vent microbial communities from Lau Basin, Pacific Ocean - 134-614 | ecosystem: Environmental > Aquatic > Marine > Hydrothermal vents | place: Pacific Ocean: Lau Basin | collected... | reverse complement strand
ACATCGGTCTCTACGGAAGAGGCCGTGAGTTGATAGGTGGTGGTTTGATTTACCAAAGCCGTGGGCGTCAGGGAAAAAGGGTCGCTCAGGCCCGCAGCAGGACTCCAGCTATAGCTCAAAACCGGCCCCGAAACCGAGCCCGACAACTGCACCTGCCCGCCCGGAAAACAGACATCCTGATCGGGTCCTGCATCCACAGAGATGTTGCAGGAAGGGGGCTCTGCCCCACCCCCGGGTTCCATGGAAGCATAAGCCGCTACAGCCCAAAGCAAGGTAAGACAACACAAGTATAAAGGCCTCATCGGCAGCAAAAATATGGAATTCCCCTGCATTTTTTCACAAGAGGGGGGTAAGAAAAATGCCACAGCGCCTATATACCCATGAAAGCAGCACTGAAAAGCTGCATAACCCCAAAAAACCTTTTTCTTAACCTCAAAGAATCCATCTCTTATGAAAACCACATTTTTGAATGCCCGCACCTTTTTCCAGTTAGGCATGTTCATCCTCATCGGCGCCATACTCAGTCTCCAAAGTTGTAAAAAAGAAGAGCCCGAGCCCATCGCCGGATGCATGGACCCTCAATCCGACAACTACAATCCCGATGCCGAAACAGATGACGGCAATTGCGTGCCCTGGAGAGATAAATTCATTGGCGATTTCATCCTCAGCGGAGGCAGCTGCATCTCAGATATAAACCTTTCCAATCCAGGAGATATGATGACCATTGAGCCCTCCAGCAATGCTACGACCAAGACTAAAATCCTCATAAAACTCAATGTAAATGGTGCAGACTGGACCATCACGGCCAACATCACCGGCAAGTACGAGTTCGAGATTCCCTCTCAGCCCTTCACGCCCAATCCCTTTATCTCCAATTGGGGCAGCGGCAGCATTGACAGCAACGGCAATTTGAACTTCGAACTCACCTTCAGCGATGGCTCACCTACACAAGTCGTTTGTGATTACGAAGCCACCCTTTTGTAAAAAACTGCCATGAACATATCAGGCCTGCCGGCTTTGCCGGCGGGCTTTTTTATATGGAAAAACGCGGTTGTAGAGACGCAATGCATTGGGGATTTCACAGATTCCGCCAATTCCTATTCACATATATTCCTTAACCTTAGACATCCTCGAGCACTTCAAAAACTTTGCTATACGCTTTTCACGTTCATGGATTGTACCCTGATTGAGGCGATAGCGCTCAATAGCAGCACAAAAATGGCTGAGCTGATCGTTGAAGTCATCGTCTAATACATAAAGATCTTCTATCGCCTGCTTATAGGTCTTACCTTCTGTATGCATCTCCCGGGCCATACCGTAATGCAAGCGGGCCAAGTCAAAATACTCATAAGGGTCAATACCTACTCTGACATTTTTGCCTAAGAGTGCATCCAGCTTATTATCAAGTTCTTTAACAGCTTCTTCCTCCATTCCTTCCAGATAGCGGTACAAGGATGAAACCAAGCCCATCCTCTCACACAAAGCAGCCATGAAGCTATGGTTTATGATATAGCCTATTCCGTAAACACGTAAAATCCGTATAGCTTCATACAAACAGAAAAATGCATTGGTAAGAGAGTTATTACAACGGAACTTATCCTCCTTATAAGCATCCAGCAGCCTTATAAGTTCTTCATTTTTTCCCTTAACTCGGTGTTTTAAAACAACAGAACCTTCTTCGTCATATAAGAAATCATCAATACACCTAAAACTCAATGAGCTTTTCAAAAATGCCAGTTCCTGATCTCCCTTAAACTTCAGCTCCAATATCCGAGTAAAAATACTTGATACAGTAGAATACTCACCTATGTAATACTTGGAAGAAGAAGCATCCTTCAAGCCCGAACATATATCCGGCAGGCCCAATTTAATCCGTATAGTCTCGCGTAGCATGACGTACTCCTTGACCTCCGGCGAAGAGGAAAGATTGTTGTACAAAAGAGGCGTAAAATCCAAATCCCAATCCGTTGCATTTCTATACTTTATCAACTGACTTCGCACCGAAGCCATCGAAGTATCTATTTGCGTTAGAAGGGGAACTTCAAATAGTTTGTCAAGCTTTTTAAGAACGTTGTGAGATTTGGAAGCCTTGACAACATCTCTTCCATTTTTACACGTATCTACATACCATTCTTTCTTTTCAATCACTTCTCTCAGCGTATAGAGCAGTTTATTGTACTGGAAAGCGGCAGCAAACCTCTCTCCCGCCTGCTTAAAACAGTGATAAGACATGCGGTACAGAGCGAAAACCAGCTCCAGACTCAGTTCGTCTTTTTTCATTGCATCTATGACCTCTCTGCGGTTAAAATCTAAATCTCTGTAGTGAAAAAGCTCTACGTATTTGTTTAGTTTCAGTTCATCACCTTCAAACAACATGAAAGTGCTATCTTTCGGCAAAGAAGCGAGAATGGAATCCCCTATTTTAGTCAGGATATTACCTAAAAAACTAAACTGATCGGCATTCAGGATTCTGTAAATATGAGGAGAGAGATAGTTGGTAACGAAAAGCACATTGTCTATCAGGGTAGAGTTTTGGGGATCGATTTTGTGCAAAATAGCTTTCTTTCCCTTTTCTTCACTCGCCATTTCTATTCCATGCAGAAGCGAGTGCATATTTTCTATATATGGAGCATTGAAAACCTTCAGCGCATGTGTGTAGTAAAGGAGAGCCGTAAAGGACGGATGATAACCCGGTATTTCTACTTTACTGCTATCACTACCGGAATTGGTTTCCCGAATAGCCAGCAAATCTTCTTTAATCTTGTCCAAAATCGGATCTTCGTAGTTCCTCTTGTTCGTGCCACCGGCGCTCAAAAAGCCGTAATAGATGCTGTTTTTATAAAAGAGCATGCTCCCCACGCTGAAGTAGTAATCGGCGATCAGCGTGATGATTCGCTTCTTATCGCTAAGCGGCTCTTTCTGACGAAGGATATCATAGTCAAAGGAGAAAAGACCTTCGGGAAAGAGTAATCTGGCATCCTTGTCATAAAAATCCAGAAAATTCAGATATTCATAAAAATTGCGGCGCAGGTTGTCATACGTTATCCCGTCTTGCCTCGTCTTTTCTATGACGTGCAACAAGGCGATATGAGGTCTCTGAAACAACTGCACCCGCTTATAGGGTTCCTCCCATTGAGAAGTCCCTATTGACTCTTGAGCATATCTTTGCTTGTCATCATCACGCTGGTATCGTTCCCAAAAATCTTTCAATGCAAGGATAATACTCCGATAAGTGGAGTACGCTCTATCATACATTTTGGCTTTTTCATAACACAGCCCCATATTCAGTGTATTGCGCACAAATAAGAGCATCTCATGAGCCTTGGTCGCCGAATCTTGCCAACCATGAGAGCCCGATTTCAAAAGCTGAAACGCATCGGAATAGTGCAAAATGGCATCATCGTATTCCTCATCATAGTAATGCAAATCGCCGATAATGGAGTGCAAAGAGCCAACGGTATAGATGTACTCAAAATCGCCTTTATTCAAAGACAGGTCTTTGTACTCACGGTATTTCACAGCCAGCTTTTTCTTGTAATAGCTCTTGAGATGATAGGACTCGTCCAGCGTAAAATTAAAAGCTGCCGAAGAGCGGTCTGCAATGCGCGAAGCATAACGCAACTCACTGGACACCTTGCTGTTGAACTTGTACTGAAAAACAGCATTGACGGTCTTTCTCAAATGTTGCTGCGACAAATCGTGCATGACATCCGAATAAAACTTCCTAAAATTGGGGTCCCTGTTCGCCAGAATAATGTCGGGCATCTGCTCCAGATTGCGCCAGGAGAAAGCAGATTTGTGAAACTTCAAAATATGATCAATCAAAAAAGCAGAGGAATACAAGAGCTTGTCCCCCAGAGATTTCAAATGCCTGGAGTTGATGCTCACATAAGGCCGGTAGAGGTTTGAGTGCAAATTGATGGCGTATTGATCCAGATAGGGTAAACGCAAGTAAAGGTCTGTTTTCCTCTTAGGCCATCCCAAGGCAAAAGGCTGCTCCTGTTTTTGGAGAAAAGACTGCTTCTGTTTTCTGCAAAAGGACCGTTCCTTTTTTTGAAGGAAAAACGATCTACTCACAATATAGCCCTCTAAAAGCTCTATGAGTTTTTTAGGACTTCCGTTGCTTCGAAAAGTCAAATACACCACCAGGTTTTGCAAAGTGTGGAGCAGTTTAAACGCTTTGCGCTTTTCTATTCTTTTAAAAAAACCCTTTCGCTTATATTCATTGATCAAATCCTTTAAATTGTGTGTGCCTTTCCTCATGCTATTCTTCTTTAGACATCTCTTTTTTGACGGCCAAAGCAATTTGCAAAGAAATTCTTCAGTCAGCTGAGTCAATCCGGCATTTTGCGAAAGCTTATCTTTAAAAAAAGTGGGAACATAAATGACCTCATTGAAAATACTGCTGTAAAAAGATTCGCGGTCTGCAATGTCAGCCAAAGAAGCATCATAGACGTCCCTGCCTCCTATGAAGATAAACTTAGCAGGAGCATTGGTCAAAAAGTTTTTCATGTTTGCCAACAGGCGCAAAATGGTATCATTGCGCTTCCGCGACTTGGTATCCATCTCTTCCGGAGAAGAAGCCGCATACAAATAGTGCTCCGTCTCTCTGTCGCTTGAGTAGTAGTAATCCGGCTCAATCTTATCCAACTCATCAATCACAAACACAAAAGGTAGAATTTTCTTCCCCTTCCCCTCCTTCCGAAGTTCATCCAACTTCTTTAAGAGGGTAAACAAATACTGCTCTATCTCCTTAGGGGTTGCCTTCTGAAAAGAAAGTGCACTTTTTTGCTGCTGTTTGTCGGCATTCAATGCCCCTAAAACACGGTTTACCATCACTGTTGCAGGATTGGTGTCCCCCAAATTCATAAAAGTCGGCGGCACATCCTCCCTGGAATAGGAAGAATGCAAACGAAATTGGAGTTCCTGGCTTAAACTTAGGATATCCTCAATGAGGGAGTCCGGCTTCCATCCACTCGGAATAAACTTCAACACCTCTTGAGATGCAAACAATAATGAGAGTATCTTTACCCAAAAAAGAAAGAAAACAGAAACGAGGATGAAGAACAAAAAGACATACCCTGCGGAGTCCTTCGCAAAGGGATTTGCCAAAACATCCCAAACAGGCAAACGATGATAGAGCCATAATGCTAAAACAAAGGCCCCCATCAAAAGAACGAAAGGGGATATTATTGCCCACATGCGAAACCAAAAGTTTACAGGGCTCAGCTTCAAACCGGCAACATAGCGGTTCAGCTTCCAGGCCATCTGCCTGAAGAGGTCCATTTCATGCACTTCTCCCTGGGCCAGAGAAAACTCAAAAACCTCGAGTTTCTTGCCGCTCTTTCCCTGATCTGCTCTTTTGTTTACTTTCGTAATGGCTTCCCGTACAAGACTTGTCTTGCCCATCCCCCGATATCCTGCTATCAAATAGGCTCCCTGCTTGCTCCTGCTCCGGGTTTCGTCTAAAATCAGCTCCAATCTCTGCAAAATTCTCTCTCGCCCCACAAAAAGAGGATTAGAATGATCAATCAAACTCGGTCCATGATCAAATTTGTAATCAAAGAGCGGCAAATAAATATCTTTAATCTTTGCAAATTCTTCCATAATCACTGATTTTTAACAGGCACAGCCTAATGAATAATTAAAAACAGGCATAAATGTAACAAAAATTTCAATTCTGACCACAGATTACACAGATTGACACAGAGATTATGTCCACGAATCACGCAAATTGACACGAACTACACGCCCGGCATCTGTCTCACCACGGAGCGCACGGAGTCCACGGAGCGCTCACGGAGAGCTCTCCGTGAACTCTCCGTGAGCGCCGTGATCTCCGTGGTAAAAAGAATGGAAAATGGAGAAATCGGGGAAATCGGCGGAATCGGTGGAATCGGGAAAATCGGGAAAATCGGGGAAATCGGGGAAAATGACTAAATCGGCAGAACCGGAAAACCCGTTACGTTCGTCACGTTCATCACGTTCATTACGTTCGTTACGTTCGTTACGTTCATCACGTTTCACCCCACCACGCCCCAAAAACAACGATACACGATAAACGATAAACAATAAACCAACACCCATAACAACAGACAACAGAGAACAGACAACAGCCCTACTCCCCCTTCACCACCCTAAAAACAGTTCCCTCGCTTTGCCCAAGCCGCAGGAAGTAGAGGCCGGGTTTCAGGCTGCTGATGTCAAGGGTTGAGGGGCTGCCATTCAGCTTGCCGCTCAAGAGTTGGCGGCCGAGTTGATCGAAAAGGGTATAGGGTGTTTCAGTAAGTGTTGATTCAATATCTATGGTCAATAGATCGGTGGCGGGGTTGGGATAGATGGCGTATTCTTCTGAGGGAGTCTTTGGTTCTGCTGTTGAGACAAAGGTATTGCAGTTTACAGGGGACGGAAGAGGTAAAATCCCAAAAACACCCCAACTGGTAGAACCAAGATAATTCACGGAGCAATCATCGGTAACCTGAAATTTCCACATCCTGTAGTTGTCACAACCGTCAAAGCAATCATAAAATTCAAAGTAAAATTCGTAATATCGGTTGTGCCCTTCTTTTTCATAGAGGATTGCGCCGGCGCCTCCAATCAGATAATCCGGATCGGCATGGATAACACCCTCTGCTTCTTTGAACAAATTTGTCAGTGCATAGACATTCCAAAGAGAATCGGTCTGAAGTATCGCATGATTACCATATGGCCACCCATGAAAATCTTCAACACTCAAATCGTACTTCACCATCAAGGAATCTATGTAATCATAACCTGTCAATGAATTTAAGTCTTGCCAGGCCTGCGTCCAAGCATAAGACAAATCTACTGTTATAATCAAACGCTGATATATTTGCAGAGGAGTAAGCGAAAAGGCATCATGTACGCAATACAAGTTAAACACAGAATCCCGCTCCGGGAAGGAAGTCGCATTAAAAATGGCCGCCATCCCCTCAGCAATGGTGTCTATCCACTGCTGCGGGATTTCTACAAAGGCTGTATCCGGCGTCTTCACCTCATACATCCTTCTCAGCGTAAGGTTTTTGATGTCCCGCTCATATTCCGTAGCCAGTAAGGGCGGCACCGTACAATCAGAAGGCACCTGAGCGTAAAATCCGGAAAACAGCGGAGCTAAAAAGGCAAAAAACAAAATCCATCTTTGCATGGGGAAAGGGTTTTCAGCAAAGATATGGGATTTTGGGATTTTTGGCAAGCACGTCACGCGTCACGTTTGTCACGTTCGTTACGTTCATCGTCAGAATCACAGATTACACGGATTACACAGATTACACAGATTTTTCAGCTCCCGACAACGGACAACAGACAACCGACAACAGACAACTGTTCAAATCAGGCTGGCTCGGGGATCTTCCTTACGTCAGCTCCCCGATCCTAACGGACAACAGACAACCGACAACAGACAACCCCCTCACAATATCGCCTCCTCCAACAATTCCACCACATCCTTCACCACCAGCTTGCCTTCGTTGCCGCTGGTTTTTACGGCGTCGCTGTACATGGCGTAGTCTTTGGGGCAGGAGACGATGAAGCAGTCTATCTGGCCGAGGGCGAGGGCTTCTTCTATGCGCATCTCGCTGGGGCGCTTTTCCAACTTGGAGTCGTCCATCCAGATGCGGCCGCCGCCGGCGCCGCAGCAGAAGGAATTGCTGCGATTGCGCGGCATCTCTTTGACGGTAACGCCCAGCAGCTTCAGCAGCTCGCGGGGCTCTTCGGTGATGCCGTTGTAGCGACCCAGATAGCAGGGGTCGTGATAGGTAACCGTGTAGTTGAGCTTGTTCTTGATCTGAATCTTGCCCGACTTGATCAGCTCGATGAGGAGCTGGGTGTAGTGCTTGACGGTGTAATTGCCGCCAAAGTCGGGGTACTCGTTCTTCAGGGTGTTGAGCGTGTGGGGGTCGGTGGTGAAAATCTCTTTGAAAGAGGCCTCTTCGAGGGCAGCCATGTTGTCTTCGACCAGCATTTCGTACAGGCCCTCCTCGCCTATGCGGCGGACGTCGTTGCCGGAGTTTTTCTCGGCTTCGTACATGATGCCGAAGTTGACACCTGCATCGTTGAGGATTTTGGCCACCTTGCGGGAAATGCCCTGAATGCGCTGATCGTAAGAGGCAAAGTCTCCTACAAACCAAAGGTAGTCCACCTCTTCTTTACGGGCATCCTTGATTTTGAAATCCAGCTCTTTGGTCCACTTGGCTCTCATGCGGTCGGACTGACCGAAGGAGTTGCCGTAGTCGCCTATGTTCATCAAGACGTCTTGCAGGCTGTCTTCCATGGTGCCCTCATCCACCAGCGTCCGGCGCAGGTTGACGATGGTGGTCAGGTGCTCGATGCCTACGGGGCAGGCTTCTACGCAGGCCATGCAAGTGGTGCAGGACCACAAGGTGTCGGCTTTGATGACATCGCCGGCAATGGCGGGATTCTTCTTGCCCGTCCAGCCGTTGGACTCCTGCTGCATGAACCACTCCTTCGTCCCTGCCGTCGTCTCGGCATAGGTGCGCATCTCCAAAATGAGATCGCGGGGCGAGAGCGGCGCTCCCGAAGCCCGGGCCGGACAAGCCACGTGGCAGCGTCCGCACTTGGTGCAGGCGTCGAAATCCATCAACTCCTTCCAGGTGAAATCCTCCAACTTCAAATAACCCATGCCCTCTTTCATCTTCTCCTCCGTAACCTTCGGCAGGCGCTTTGCCGCCATCTCGTCCTTAAACATGAGGTTGACAAAGTCGAGAATGATGTGCATGGCCTTGGAGTGCGGCAAGTAAGCAATGAAGCCCAAAACCATCACGGCATGGAACCACCAGGTGTAGAGGAAGATCGAGTCAGCTTTTGCCGAAAGGCCTAATATAGCCAACACATGCGCCAGCGACCAGCCTACGGGCGAGGAGTAGGACTCAAAGGGCGGGAAGTTGTCGCCCACAATGCGCAGGGCCTCAATGAAAAAACCGGTAAGACCTATGAGAAACAAGAGCCACAAAAAGATCTTGTCATCGGTAACATAAGGCTTGCGGTCGTACTTGTCCTTGGGCATGTCCGGCCGCGTGTAGTCCAGCTCCGGCGGCTTCTTGGCGCGGCGGAAGGCCATCATCAACAAGCCGACGAGGAAGGCCACGCCAAAGACGTCCATGAAAATGGAAAAGACGACGTAAAAGTTCCCTTTCAACAGATGAAATCCGAGAAAGCGCAAAAAGTCGTGGTCCAAGGCAACGATGACGGTGCCTATGAAGAGCACGACGAAGCCCCAGAAAATCATCCAGTGGGCATAGCCCACGTATTTGTTGCGCTTGGAAATGGTGGAGTGCTTCGCCATGGTACCCAGGGCCTTCATGAAACGCGCTCCGAAGTTGTTCCAGCGGCCGGCAGGACGGCCTTTGCGGTATTTTTGTACTATTTTATACGAGCTAAACAGGAAATAAAAAATTGTCGCAAAGCCCACGACATAAAAGGCTATTTGCAACCATTCCGGAAAATTTCGAAATATGTGTCTGGTAATTTCCATCGTTTTTCGTTTTTGGTTTTGAATAGAACAAAAAAGCAGAAAGGACCGGGTTGTCCTTTCTGCTTGTAACGAGCTTGTTTAAAGTTTGCTTGTCAGGGCCGGCACCAGGTCAAAGAGGTCCACCGTTGTTCCGTAATGTGCGTAATCAAAAATGGGCGCCTTGGGGTCGGTGTTGACGGCGATGATGAGGTCGGCGTCTTTCATGCCCTCGATGTGCTCGGGAGCGCCGCTGATGCCCAGGGCGAGGTACAATTTCGGCTTGACTTTCAGGCCCGACTTGCCCACCTGGCGGGTTTTCGGCAGCCACTTGTTGTCAATGATGGGACGGGAAGCGGAGACGGCCCCGCCCAATTTTCCGGCCAGTTCTTCGGCCATGGGCAAGTTGTCTTCGTTTTGGATACCGCGGCCCACGCTCACGAGGATGGGCTGTTGGGTGATGTCCACATCGCCGCCTTCCGGCTCGATGAGCTGCTTGAAGCGCACTTTGGCGCCGCCCAGGTCGGGAGCTGCCATTTCTTCGATGGCCGGACTGCCCTCTCCCCTGCCCGCATCGGCAGGGAAAGCGCCTGCGAGCACGGAAGCAATGAAGGGCGTGCTCACGGCAGACTCCACATTCATCTTACCGCCGTACAGCGAGCTGACGACCTTGTCAGGCGCAACATCTACGGCATAAGCCACCAGCGGCATGTTCATATCCACGCTCAGCGCAGCGGCCAGATCCATGCCCATAGAGGTGTTGCCAATCAAAACAATGTCGGGCTGACGGGCCTCAACAATGGCCTTGAGGGCCTTGCCGTAAGTGTCGGGATTAAACTGTGCGAGCTCGGGGCTGTCCATGTAAATCACGGTATCGGCCTTGCCCAATTGAGCCGCCATGTCCTTTGCATTGTGGCCCAGGAGCGCCACCTCGGCCGTGCCAAGCTCCTTGGCTTTGCCGAGCATTTCAAAGGTGATATCTTCGAGTTTGCCGTTTAAGTGTTCGGCTACGATTAGAACTTTCATGTTTTTTGTTTTTTTGGTTTTGCCTCCAAACCGAAAGGGTTCGGGAAAGCCTGACTTTCAGGTTCAGTTATTCGGGCGGCCGGGGCCACCCAAGAGAAATCAGACGATGCCCTTTTCTTTGAGGATGCCAACGATTTTGTCGGCCACTTCTTCGGCGCTGCCTTCGAGCATTTCTGCTCCGGCGCCGGTTTCGGGCTTGAACATACGGGCCACTTCGGAACCTGCCGATGCATCCACATCGCCTGCGGAGACTTCCTCCAGCTCCGTACCGCGCATGGCACGGCGCACGCGGGCTACGGGCACATAGCGAGGCGTCTCACGGGCAGCCTGAATGCCCAGCACGGCGGGAAGGTCCACTTCCAACTCGGCCATCATGCCGCCACCGTATTCCTTGTGAACTACGGCCTTGCCGCCTTCCACCTGTACGCCGGAAACCACGCTCACGTGCGGCAAACCGAGATAATGCGCCACCAAAACGGGCAACTGCCCGTCGCGGTCTTCCACGCTTTGCACGCCGGTAAAAATCAAGTCATAATCCATGCCGGAAATGGCATTGGCAAAAGCCTTGGCAGCCTGGTGGTTGGAGGGGTTTTCGCCAACGCCCGTTACCTTCACGACGCGATCGGCGCCTTTGGCAGCAGCGGCGTACAACGCCTTGTCCACGTCCTGGCCATCTAAAGCCATAGCTATGACAGAACCGCCCTGGTCCTCTTTCAGCAACAAGGCTTCTTCCAGAGCGTGATCGTCAAATTCGTTGACCTTGTACTTGAGCCATTCCCGATCCAAATCCTTTCCGGAGGAATCTATTTCCAATTCCTCTACCAGGTCGGGTACCTGTTTGATGAGTACGATGATGTTCATATTGGTGTTGTTTTTGTTTTTACATTAAAAATTCTTCCAGTTTCAACTCCCTGCGGATGATCGTCAGGTCATCCTCTTCCGGGCGGAAGGGGAAATCGCGATACGATTCCGTAGGGCGGTAGCTTCCGTAGGGGCGGGTGCAGCCCACTTCGCCGTCTTCACCCGGGCAGCCGTCGGTCATGAAGGGGATGCCACTGTCTAAGGTTTCGATGACCTCCTTCAATTTGCCGGAAGGCATCTCCAGACCAATCATGCGGCCCTGCTCGTCAAATTTGATCTTCTCGCGCTCCAAACCGTAGTGCTCGATCAAATGCTTGACCAGCTGAATGCGGCGCCAGCGCGTGATCCCGGGCTTGGGAGCCTCGCCCATACGCGAATCGGGCTCCGGATTGAAGCAGAAGAGGTAAGGGAAAATCTCCCGCTCATAGAGGTGATAGAAGATGTCAATCATGTCCCAATCCGTCTCGCCCAGACCCACTACGGTGTGTACGTTCACCTTCCAGGGGCCGTAAATGTCGCGGGATGCGTAGATGACATCCCAGTAGTTGTCCCAGCTCAGGGAGCCGTTGGGCACATCGGTGCGGTTCTTGAAGAAGGTCTCTTTGGAGACGGCGTCTAAGCCCACGCCGATCATGTCGGCTCCGGCATCCTTGAGGGTCTGCAACTTTTCGCGATTCAGAACGGGCGGCGCAACCAGCAGCGACAAAGGCGTATCCACTTTCTCCGTTATGCGGCGCGTGATGTCGAGCGTATCGCGATAAGCGCTGCCGTGGGTAACCATGGAAATGCACAGCCGCGTCATCTGCGGAGCATAGCGGGCAATGCGCTCAATCACCTCGTCGGTGCTGTAGAGCGGCCACTCCACGCGAATGAAGGACTTCTCCTCGTAATCGCCCGGGCGGGTGCGCGCCAGACCGCAGTAAGAGCAATCCGACAGGCAGCCGTTGTCGTAATTCAGCAGCAGGTTGATGCCGCCGAAGGCAAAATCGCGGGCAAAACGCCCCGACTTCAGCCGCAGAGCCATGGCGCTGGCCGCGCTGATGCGCACGTAATCCGGGCTGTATTTCTTTTCATCTTCGGTAATGACCTCCAATGGGAATGGTATGTTGTTCATCTGTTGTGTATTTGCACTTTTATGGATGTTCAGATTTGGGGTAATAGCAGGTCCCCTGATACGTAAATTTATGCTCGGCCCTGGCCCGTCGCGCTGCAATCCAGATGGCATCGCAGAGCTCGGAAGCTTGCAGAGGCAGAGGCTCCTCATGGCTTTCCTCCCATTTGGCGAAAGCCGAATGAACCACCTGCTCGATGGCATCCCGCTCCAGCGGACTCCACTTCAACAGGGATTCCACTTTTCTAAAAACCTCCAGGCCCTGAAAAAAATCGCCGGTGATGAGCACGCTTTTGATCGTCTCTCCTTTGAGAGCGATGTAGGTGCGCAACAGGCCTGCCGCAGTTTTTTTCAGCCCCATGCCGTTCATGTCGGGCCGGGGGGAGTGCTGGAAAACCCAGTCCTCGTTGCGATAGCGCTGTTCGGCCAGCTCATCTATGCGCGCCTGTTCTTCGGGCGAGAAGGACGCTTGTTCGAACTCCGCGCCAAAGGCAATGGAGTAATGCTTTTTCAAGAGCGCCCGCATTTCTGCTGCCGGCACTTCCCGCCCCAGCTCGCGCCTCAGGGTGGTGATGCGCTGTTCGACGGAGCGGATCATGCGCTTGTCGTCGTACTTCTGCCGCGGGATGTTGAGCACGCGCAGCATGAGGCCGACGTCTAAGTCCAGCAAGAGGCTGGTGTGAAATTGCAGGCAACCCGTGGGGCTGACGTAAATGCCCAAGCCTGCAATTTTCTTACCGCCGACTTCGAGATCGTTGCGCGAGCGGAAGCCCGCCTCTACACCCAGCTCCTGCAGAGCATTGATGACGGGCGCAGAAAAGAGCATGTACAGCTCGCGCAGCCGGTTGAAGTCGAAGCGCTCGGTATGGCTCGTCAGGCAGATGCCCAACTGGCCGCTGCCCATGATGATGGCCCCGCCTCCGGTCAGGCGACGGGAGTAAGCGATGTCTGCCTTTCGGCAAAAATCGAGATTGAGCTCGGCCTGTAAATGCTGGAACCGCCCCACCAAAGCGCAGTGGTCGGCATAGGTGTAGAGCTTCAGCCAGGCCTGCCGCTCTGTTTCTTTCGCCTGGGCCTCGGTCATGTATTCATCGGCCGACAAGCCCCGATAGGCAGAGACGCCCTCCTCTTCGATGTAGCGCCACTTATGAGCAGCCACAGGAGCAGGAATTTTCAAAGAACAGGGGCTTCAGCCCCAACTCGCGGGCATAACCTATGATGCCTTCGGCCGGATAGGCAATGCCATTCAGGCCGCTTTCCACGGCGTAGCGGTCCACGGCTTTTTTATGTTCGCCGCCGGGTCGTGCGCAGCCCACCATGATGGTGGTCTTGGGCATGGCCAGACGGGATTGTGCAAAGAAAGTACCCACTTCTTCGGGCGGGGGCGGCTGCACCTGCGCCATGGGCGTGTCGTGCAGCGGCATGAAAACCACGAGAATGAGGGCGTGAGTCGGATAGCGGGAAATCATCTCCAGGGCGTATTCCTCCCCGCGAATCTGCCCGTAGTGCAGGCCGATGATGATGTGCGGGCGCGTACTCAGGCCGTACTTGGCCAGCAGCGCCAGGGTCTTGTCAAAATCGGCGGTGGTGATGCCTTCGAGATGATACACATCGCGGATGGTGTCGTCGTCGCCAATGATGTCGAGCGCCACGCCATCTACGCCGGCATCGGCCAGGCCTTTGGCCATGTCTTCGTCCACCAGGCCCGTGTGCATTATGATTTTCATGCCCAGTTCCTGCTTGATGCGGGCGATGTCGTCAATGTGCAGCATGAAGGGCACCTGGCCGTTTTTCTTGGAGCCTCCGCTGATGAGCACCGATTCCGTGCCCTGCTCTTTGAGGCGCTTGCACATTTCAAACAGTCCTTCGCGGCGATCGAGCGCGAGCATGGGCTCCAGAATTTTGGCGTCGCAGTGGTCGCAATCCAGCGCGCAGGCCTTACCCGTCAGGCTGATGGGCAAAAAGGCCTGAGGGTTCTTCTGCTCAAACTCGGGGATGCTGTAGTGCTTCAGCCCGGGAGCGTAGAAGCTGATGTCGTTGGGGAAGTTTTGACGCCTTACGGCAAATGCCTCCCTGAACAATTCCTCTCGTGTCAGGCTTGTGCTAACCATCCTTTGTCGTTGTATTTCTTCAATTCAGCTTCAAACCAGGCCTGTACGGCCTCTTCGCCCTGAATGCAGCCCTCCAACTCTTCGGGACGGCTCAGGCGGATTTCCGCCAGCCAGCCCTGACCGTAAGGGTCGGTGTTGATGAGGCGGGGGTGCTCCACCACTTCTTCGTTGACGTTCATCACGATGCCGGAAAAGGGCGATTTCAGATGCCCCACATGCTTCTCTGCCTCAAGGCTGACGAAAGACTCGCCCTTGTCTAAGGAGGTGCCGGGCTCGCTAAAGCGCACCGCTACAAAAGAACCCGTGGATTCCTGCACCAACGGGCTGAGGCCGATGCGGGCAATGCCGTCTTTGACCTCTACCCAGAGGCTTTCGACGGGGTCGTACATCAGGTCGGTGCGCAATTCGATTTGTTTTTTTTGTGCCATACGACTTATGGGTTGTTGGATAAGGGTTTCTCCCCTGTGGACGCAGGAGCCTGCGGCCACGGGGAGGAAACGCTTGTTTTACAATGCTTCTACAATCAGTTCGATGATGTCTTTGACTTGCAGTTTGCCCTCGTTGCCGGTGGATTTCACGGCATCTTCGAAGCGGGAGACTTCGTAGGGGCAGCAGACGACCAGCACATCGGCACCGGTGGCCACGGCTTCGCGCACGCGGTTTTCGGACAGGCGCTCTGTGATGTGGTCGGCCATGAAGCCATCGAGCCACATGCCGCCGCCTCCACCGCCGCAGCAATAGCTCTGCTGCTTGCAACGCGGCATTTCGATCAGCTCAACGCCCGGAATGGCTTCGATCAACTTGCGGGGCGCCTCAAACTCTCCGTTGTGGCGGCCGAGATAACAGGGATCGTGGAAAGTAACCTTGTAGTTCAGCGTCTTGGAGAAGTTTAGCTTATCGAGGTATTTGGCGAGGAAGGTGGTGTAGTGCTCCACCTCGTACTCGGCGCCCATTTTGGGATACTCCTTTTTAAAGGCATTGAGGGCGTGCGGGTCGGTTACCATGATCTTGTTGAACTGGTATTTCTTGAAGAGCGCGATGTTGTGCTCTGCAAATTCTTCAAACAGACCCGTCTCACCGGCGAGGCGCTGGGAGTCGCAGGAGCATTTTTCCTCCGTACCGAGCACGCCGAAGTCCACGCCGAGCAGGTTGAGCACCTTCGCCAGGGCGGCGCTGGCTTCTTTGCCGCGGCCGTGGTAAGCCGGATAGCACTCTACGAACCAGAGGACATCCACCGGGCGTTTGATTTCCTTCATGATGGGCACTTCCGAACCGGTTTCTTTGATCCAGTCGGCGCGTTTGCGCTGGGATTCGCCCAGGGGATTGCCGTACTCAAAGGTATTTTCGAAGGCTTCCTGCAGCTCTTCGGGCACATTGCCATCCATGACGGCCTCGGCCCGTATGGCGGGCATGATGTCAATCATATTGACGTCTTTGGGACAGACTCTGAGGCAGTTCATGCAGGTCGTACACTTCCAAAGGTCGTCGCTGGTAAAGAGGTCTATGCCCAACTGCAGGTTTCTATAGATTTTGCGCGGGCCATACTCGCCCACATTGTCCACCGGACAGACGGGCACGCACTGGCCGCACTGATAGCACCAGCCCATGGACTCGGCTCCTTCGATCTCCGTCACTTTGTCTAAGGCCGTAGTATCGTAATCAAAGACGACGCGTTGCTCAAAAAAGCGGTTCCACTCCGCCGAGAGCTCCACGCCCTCCACAACGGCTTTCTCCTTTTCTACGATTTGATTCTTATCAACTGGCATAACAATCGCTTTTTAAGAGGCTGCCATCCCGCGAGGTGCAGCCGAAATGATATGGTTTAAGACGATGTAGTCGTTTCTGCTTCTTCCCGAAAATCGTGCAACACCCCCAGCAGGCGTCGGGAGAATTCCGTCAGGCCGGGCATCACCTTGTTGAACTCCTGGGTCATGCGCATGCGCAAGATGGTATAGACGTAGATGACATAGACACTGGTGAGGAAGACATCCGTTCCAAACATGTTTTTGCTGAACGTCTGGAAGCCGGCGGCATCGCCCACCTCGTGTACAAAAGCCACGGCCTTACCGATTTGCATATAGCGCTCGCCCTCGCTCTTTCCCTCAAAGCTGTACTCTTCGGTAACCACCAGCGGCAGGGCCCCCGTTTTCGTTTTGGGGTCCCACATCCAGCGGCTCCAGAGCCAATAGCGATGCGGAAAGGTGAAGTGCAACAACTCCCCGGCGAGCTCTCTGCGCAGGCGGATGTCCAGGTCCGGAAAGCGCTGCACGAAGTCTTCGAAGCGCTGAGCTACGGGGGCTTCGCCGTGGAGCAGGGCTGCGACGGCATCCCTCAAGACCGCATAATCCACCTGCTCATCAAACAGCTTAAGCCTGCGCCTCGTGCAAAAGATTTTGGACAGCAGCTCCCGCATTTGCTCCGGGCCGTAAGTGGCCAGGGCATCGGCGCGGAGTTTGTCCACAAACCAATTGCTCTTGCGCTGAAGGTCCTGCGTGATTTGCACCAGCAGGATTTCCTCGACCTTATCGAGGGTTTCCTTCATAAATTCGCGAGCCGTGTCGGTATCTACGATTTGAGGCATGTTGCGTGTTTTCGGTTTTTTGCCTTTAAGCCGGCACTGCATCGGCCTGGCGAACGGCAATCATGGCTTTCATGGCTGCCAGTCCTCCCATGGAGACGCTGTCCTCCAAATCGGCCGGCCCCGTACATGCGCCTGCGGCAAATACGCCCGGCACAGAGGTGGAGACGGTATCCAAAGGCCCGCCTGTGGTTTCTATGAAGCCGTACTTATTTTGGCCGATGCCAAAGATAGAGGCCATCTGCTTAGTGCCCTCGCTGGGCTCCATGCCTACGGAGAGAATGACCATATCCATGGGGATTTCCATGGGGCGGCGCAGGGTGGTGTCTTCACCCTTGACGAGCAGTTTGTCGCCACTGCGCACGATTTCCGTGGCCATGCCTTTGACGTAGTTCACTTTGTGTTTTTCCTGAGCCGGCCAGTAAATTTCGTTTTCCCAATAGCCATACATACGCATGTCTATGTAGAAGATAAAGACCTTGCAATCCGGCAGCAACTGGCGGATTTCAATGGCCTGCTTGGAGGCCATGCCGCAGCAGACTTTGGAGCAGTACTCGTTGCCGAGACGGCGGTCGCGCGAGCCTACACACTGGATGAAACACACGCGCTTGGGTTTTTCTCCATTGGAAGGACGCACGAAGTTGTGAGCTTTGAGCATCTTCTCCGCATCGGTCAGCGTGATGACGTCGTCAAACTCATAGTAGCCGTACTTCTGCGTTTCGCGCCCCGGGTCAAAGTGCGTAAAGCCCGTGCTGATGATGACGGCTCCGGCTTTGATTTCGACCTCTTTGCCCATTTGGATGGCTTTGATGGTGAAATCACCCAGGGAGCCGGAGGCTCCTGTAACGAGGGTGTTGTACATCACTTCCACATTGGGGTTGCCTTCAAGGGGAGCTTTCATTTCGTTCAGCGCTGTTTCGGCATCCCGCAGGTCGGGAGTGAGGGCAGCGTACTGCGCTTCATCGGGCGTGCCGCCGAGGCGGTCGCGCTTTTCGACGAGTATGGCTTTGAATCCCATGGCAGCCACGCCTTTGGCTGCTTCAATACCGGCAGGGCCTCCGCCGATGATCAGAATGTTTTGATTGGCCATAATGCAAATTCTTTTTCATTTTATCAGTTAGTCAAACGTCTGTTACTTGTCGGCTTCATCCCAGGTGAGGTACTCCATTTCGCCACTCTTGATCTTATCCACAGCAGCCTGAAACTCTGCCCACATCTTTTCGTGGTCTATGCCGAGTTTTTCGAGGAAGGGCTTGTTGTCCGTATTGTGCCAGTGGAGTTGGAGCACTTTATAGGGATGGGCGCCCATGGCGAGGGCTGCGATTTGCGAATCTGACATGACGGGCAGGCCTACTTTTTTGTTGTGGGCCCTTCCGGCAAACTGGCTTTGGTCGAGGGTGGTTACACAGCCGGTATCGTGGGTAACGACGATGTCGGGGTTCACCTCTTCTTTCATCACCTCGATCTTGCGCTGTACTGCAAAGGAGCGGGAGAAGTCGCGCGAAACGAGAATATGACGGAAGCCGAAGCCGCAGCAATCAAACCAGGAAGAATAATCGCCTACGGTGATCCCCAGGGCTTTGAGCGTGGCCGAAACGATGGCCGTGCGCTGAGCGCCGTAAATTTCGGGATCGTAAATGGCATCCTCTTCAATGAGCTTGTGGTAGTGGCAGGCCGGGTGAACCGTGGCCGTGATGTTGCTCATATCAATGACCTGGCGCTCGGCGATGCGATGGCGCATGGCCAGCACCCACTCACTGTAGTGGACGATTTCTTCGGGAATCACAAAGGGCTTGCCGAGGCGCTTCATGATGTCGCGCACTTTGCGGCGCAGCTCGGGCTGGTGTACGAGTGCATGGCGCACTTCCTTATAGTGGCCAAAGCTGGTACCACAGTGGATGAGCGGGAAATAGCCCTGCTCATAAGCCGAGGCGAAGTTGCGCAGCGCCACGGCAGCCTGGGCTTCCGGGTTGGAAGTGGCCGAGGCGTAGTAGTTCCAGGCCGTGCAGGAAGTCTGGTCGGTAGGATCGTAGTAATCCAGGCCAAACTGGCGGTTCAGCCAGAAGATGGAGGTCGAATAGCCCGGGATGTGCCCGCACTGGCCACAGCTTTTGTGGTGCCAGGTTTTCTCTACCGGAATTTTCTTGATGCGACCGTATTTGGTCTTCACTTCCATGTAGGGCTCGGGCACGCGCTGGACGATCCACTCGCCCTCCTTCTCCAATTGGAATATCTCATCGCGCAAATCTTCGGTAGGCGCCTGGGAGGGGTCTATGTCGAAGATGCGCTCATTGGCTTTTGATATCGGTAAATGAATCATGACATAAAGCGTTTAAAAGATTAGTCAAAAGTGATGTCATAGCCGGCATCCTCAAGGCGTTCTTCCATGACATCCACGAGAATCATAAAGAGGCCTTCGTCTATACCTTCGATCAGGTCCATGACGCCGGTCATGTGCCAGATGAGGTAAAGCTCGATGATGGTTTTATCGCTGACCGTCCAGCCTGTTTCCGTGGTGTGCAGGGTCTCCGGCGGGAGGGCCTTGCGCCACAGCTCCAGGTTTTCGGCAATTTCGTTGACGTGTACACCCCAATCGGGGAAGGCATTCGGCTGGAGCATGTCTGGTGACACCTGCGAGCCGGTGGACATAATCTTGTAGATGATACGCCCATAGCCCTCGAGGGCTTTTTTGGCGGAAGCCAGGCCATTGCGCACAGCCACCTCGCGCATGATGGTGATGAGCTGGCCGGGAGAGTTGCCGCGCGGGCAGCGGTCGCAGGAGAAGCACTGGGAGCAATCCCAGATGCTGTCTTCCATGAGGGTGTAGATCAAATCCACATCTTCGCGGGCCAGGGCCTGGGCGATAACTCTGGGGCTGAAATCGTAGAACTTTGCCGAGGGGCAGGAAGCCACGCAGATGCCGCACTCATAACAGCCGTAAAGCATGTGATGATAGCGTTCATCGGCTTTCACTTCTTCAAAGAGCCGCTCCTTTTCGTCATAGGAGACATCGGCATAGTGGTTCATCTTCAGATCCAGGGGATAGCCTATATTTTTCGACATGGTGCTTTGTTTAAAAGTCCTTATTCATAATCTTCCGTGCCCTCGATATGGGAGCAGGCGGGGATGTTCTCTTCCTCGATCTTTTTGCGGTAAGCCTCAACGGCTTCATCGCCTATTTGCAAATCGGCCAGGTCGGCATCTAAGTTGTCGGGTTTCATTTTCACCACCCAGCCTTTGCGGTAAGGGCTGGTGTTGAGCAGGCGGGGATTGGCCGCCAATTCTTCATTGACTTCGACGATTTCGCCGCTGACGGGCGATTTGATGGGGCCTACCCACTTGCCGCTTTCCACCGTGGCGATGGGGCGCCCTTTTTTGCGCGCCGTACCCGGGCTTTTGGACTTGGCGTGCAGGATGGGGCCGGCCAGAGACTGGGCCACATCGGTCATGCCCACGGTTACGGTGCCGTCTTCATTGACGCGCACCCAGGTGTTGTCTTTCACTGCGATGTGCAGGTCAGTAGGAATGATACATTCGTTGACTTTTGCGTATCCCATTTTTCGTTTTTTTGCTCGTTTAGAAAAACAGTGTTTGATTCTGCTGTGCCTCAGAAGTACATGACGTGGTCTGCTCCCAGAGCCAGATCAATGATGCTGGTAGCGCCCATGATTTCCACGCCCTCGATGAGGTCGTCGGGCGTCATGTTCCAGAGGTTGAGGCTTTGCTGGCAGACGCCGAGTTTGACATCGGAGTCCAGGGCCTGCTGGAGCATGGTTTTGAGAGAGACATTGCTGCTCGGGTCGAGTTTGATCATTTCAGCCACGCCCTTGCGCAATTGGTTGGTGCCGTTCATGGTAAACCAGACTACGACTTCCATTTCCATGGCGGCTGCGGCCATGGCGTAGTAGATGGGCGAATAAGTGCGCGTGGGCGTATCCACCCCATGCGTTTGAATGACGAGAATTTTCTTGCCTTCGAGGTCCATAATTGGTGTTGGTTTAGGTTTAAGTTTTTAAATTTCACATTGGTAATTGGGGTCGGCATACACCATGATGTATTTCTTGCTCCAATCCCAATCTTCGTCTTCCATTAAAAAGTCATACAGCGCATCTTTATGCTCTGCATGGGCAAGCAGCTTAAACTTGGAGGCCCTGCCTGAGGGCCCCGTTTCCAGCACTTCGAGCAGCAGCCAATGGCCCGGATAGCTGTTGTAGAGCTCCGCCACTTCTGCTGCCGTGATGATGCGGTCTTTCCACTTGTCCTTACTCACTTTTTCATCTTTTTGAGTTTCATGATGGCTTCGGCCCATTGTGCGGGGCTCATGCAGCTTTGCACTTCATGCAGCGCGAAGTAATCGCTGATCAGTTCGTGCAGCACATCTTCCTTCAGCTCTACCTGTCTCAAAAAGTTTTCAAAGGCCCGGCACCGCGTTTCTGTCATGCCGGTTTCGCCTTCGATATGCAGCCGGTCTATGCGCCCCTTTTTCATCTGCAGATAGATGTACAGGGGCTGTGAGGCCGGCCCAAAGCGCGAAAAAGCCAAGAACACATCGGCCTGAATTTTGACAATGCGCTCATCGGTCTTTTCAGCGGCCGCTTGCGGCTGTGTACCTTCAAAGACCCATTCCGGGTCGGCCAGACGCTGCTCCAGTTCGGCGATTTTTTGTTTTTCGCTTTCGCCAAATGCAGCCCGCCGCAAGGGGCGTCCCAGAAGTCCGGCGACCTGTTCTATGTAGCGCTTTTTGACTTCCGCCCTTTCGGGCAAATGCCCCAGTTCCTGGCGGAAGCTGCTCATGTAGCGCTTCATGCCTTCGAGGTAGAGCAGCCTGAAGCGCTGATCGGGCACTTTGAGCAAGTCGGCCATGCGCCCGAAATCGAACTCGAAGATGAAGTTGCCGGTTACGACCTGGGCTTCACCTATGGCTGCTGCGCCGGTGCCGACGATCTTGCGCCCGCGCACCTGCACGTCGTTGGGTGCGTGAAAAGTTGCCTTGATGCCAAAAGTGCGGTAGGTGCGGATGAGCGACTCGCAAAACAAGACGAAGCGCTCATCCGTGCGGGCGGGCAGGTTGGCAGGGTGGAAAATCCACTGCACAAACATTTGCCCTTCATCAATCAATACCGTACCGCCTCCCGTCTCCCTTCGGATGACGGGGATGCCCAGCTCTGCACAGCGCTCCAGGTTGACCTCCCTGGCCGGAGGCTGGAAGAAGCCCGTGCATACATAGGGCTGTGTGGGTTCGCACAAGACGATGGTGTCCGGCGTTTCCGGATGTTTGGCGTAAGCCAATGCGTGATAAATCGCCTGCGAGCGCAAAGCCGAAACCCGCCCCGCGTCAATGAGGCGTATGGGCCGGCTTTTGGACTCACCGTCCTGTAACTTCTCTCTCTGCTCTTCTGCCATTGTACGGATATCGGGACATGCCCGACGCCACTACTGCTTTATATGAAGAGCGTAATGTTGGCATCTGCCGCATAAGACAAAAAGGCAGCAGCTCCGCCAATTTCGCACTCGTCTATAAACTCCTCCTTGGTAAAGCCAAATACGTCCATGGTCATTTGACAGGCAATCATTTTCACATCCAACTCCACGCACATATCGCGCAGTTCTTCTACCGTGGCTACGTTCTTGTTTTTAAAGGTCTTCTTCATCAGGCTGGTAGCCATGTCCTCGAAGAAGGGTACGTTGGAAGTGATGATGTTGGGAATGGGCCAGTTGATGTTCTGAAAACCCTCCGGGCCAAAAGGCATTTTCATTGGCATGGCCGGATTCCCCAGCGGGGAGACCTTGGCCTTCAAATCCTTTTTCAGCAGAGGCAAACCATAGAACGTAAAGAAAATGCCCACTTCCCAATCCATAGACGCGGCTGCAGAGCCCAGGATGAAAGGCGGATAAGCCCAGTCGAGTGTTCCGCGTGCGGAGATAAGAGCGAGTTTTTTGGTGTCTTCTGCCATGGCTTAGTGGGTTTTCTTGATCAAAAAACGATACTTGCCATCGCCTTCTTCAGACTCCAGCAACTCGTGCCCCGTCTGACGAGCCCAAGCCTCCATGTCGGGAATGGAACCCGGGTCCGTGGCTACCATTTCCAAAACCTGCCCTACTTCCAATTCTTTCAAAGCCTTTTTCGTTTTGACAACCGGCATCGGGCACATCAAACCGGTGCAATCCAATGTCTTATCGGGTGTAACATCTGACATAATACCTCTATTTTTAGTGAACAAAAACGGACTTTTCCTGCGAAAAGCACCGCCAAATTAGGCAATTCAAAACTTTTAAGCAAAAAATACAGCAACATTTTTTTATTTGAACATACGTTCATATTTTCATACATAAACACAACTCACTGAAAATCAGCAACTTACAAGATAATGGCGGCAAATTTCGAAAAGTTGTAACAATTATGTTTTTGTTTAATTTAGAATCATTCTAAACAAAAACGTGGTAATTGCCGTATCGTACGCGCGCTAAAGCACGCGGTACTAATTGGCGGGCTGAAGCCCGCCCAACGATACACGATAAACGATCCCCCCCGATTTCCCCGATTCAGCCGCTTTCACCGACTCCACCAAAAAATATATGGAGTAAAGAGCTTTTTTCCAAAAAAACGACCAATATCAATTTTTTTTCCCTTATCTTTGGGCATCAGAGCAGAATGGCACCCATGCCTCTCTCCACCATCTTTCCCAAAACCGATTTTTAATCCCGCGAAAATATATGCTTTCCGGGAGAAGCTTGCTATCACTTGCACACCCATCTGCGAGAAAATACAGGCTTATCATTCATGTAAACCTAAAAGCAAAGTCTCATGAAAAACCTCTATCTACCCCAACTCTTACTCCCCCTCCTATGCCTGTTCCTCGCAGCCGGCCTGCAGGCACAAACACAGATAGGCAGCGATATTGATGGCGAAGCGGCTTTTAATCAATCGGGTTGGAGCGTCAGCATGCCCGATGCCAATACCGTGGCCATTGGGGCAATTGCAAATAACGGAAACGGAAGCTTTGCCGGCCACGTGCGCATCTATACCTGGAACGGCGCGAGCTGGACTCAAAAAGGCAGCGATATTGACGGCGAAGCGGTTGGTGATAACTCAGGCTGGGCCGTCAGTATGCCAGATGCCAATACCGTGGCCATTGGGGCGCGTCTTAATGACGGAAATGGAGGCGATGCCGGACACGTGCGCATCTATACCTGGAACGGCGCGAGCTGGACTCAAAAAGGCAGCGATATTGACGGAGAGGCGGCTGGTGATCTATCAGGCTGGGCCATCAGTATGCCCGATGCCAATACCGTGGCTATTGGGGCACCCGGAAATGACGGAAACGGAACAAATGCCGGACACGTGCGCATCTATACCTGGAACGGCACGAGCTGGACTCAAAAAGGCAGCGATATTGACGGCGAAGCGGCTGGGGACGGTGCGTTTTCCTTTCCACTCAACCAATACTCCGTCAGTATGCCAGATGCCAATACCGTAGCCATTGGGGCGCCTTTTAATGACGGAAATGGAAGCGATGCCGGACATGTGCGCATCTATATCTGGGACGGCACGAGCTGGACTCAAAAAGGCAGCGATATTGACGGCGAAGCGGCTGGGGATCAATCAGGCCAGGTCGTCAGTATGCCAGATGCCAATACCGTAGCCATTGGGGCGCCTTTTAATGACGGAAATGGAAGCGATGCCGGACATGTGCGCATCTATACTTGGGACGGCACGAGCTGGACTCAAAAAGGCAGCGACATTAACGGCGAAGCGGCTGGTGATAACTCAGGCTGGGCCGTCAGTATGCCAGATTCCAATACCGTAGCCATTGGGGCGCGTCTTAATGACGGAAACGGATTAAGTGCCGGACATGTGCGCATCTATACCTGGAACGGCACGAGCTGGACACAAAAAGGCAGCGATATTGACGGAGAAGCGGCTGGGGATCAATCAGGCCAGGCCGTCAGTATGCCAGATGCCAATACCGTGGCCATTGGAGCGCATTTTAATGACGGAAACGGATTTGGTGCCGGTCATGTGCGCATCTATAATATCCCGCCTCCTGAGCTCAGTTGTCCGGGAGATACCACCGTCAGCAATGATGCGGATCTCTGCAGCGCCATAGTCAACTATGCGGCCCCGACATGCACAGCCAATTGTACCGGAGCAAGCATCACGCAGATAGCAGGCATGGCCTCAGGCTCCGCTTTTCCCGTAGGTATGACGACCAATACCTTTGTCGTAACAAGCAGTTCGGGTACCGATACCTGCTCTTTTGTCGTAACCGTGGAAGACACAGAGGCGCCCTCCATCTCCTGCCCCGCCAACATCACCGTCAGCAATGACGCCGGCCAGTGCAGCGCCGTAGTCAACTACAACACACCCACAGGCTTGGACAACTGCTCCGGTGTAAGCACCTCCCAAACGGCAGGCATGGCATCCGGCTCCGCCTTCCCCGTGGGCACCACCACCAACACCTTTAAAGTCACCGATGCCGCAGGGCTGAGCGCTTCCTGTTCCTTCACCATTACCGTAGAAGACACAGAGCCCCCCGCCATCTCATGCCCCGCAAACATCACCGTCAGCAATGACCCGGGGCAGTGCAGCGCCATAGTCTCCTACAACACACCCGCAGGCTTGGACAACTGCTCCGGTGTAAGCACCACCCAAACGGCAGGTATGGCATCCGGCTCCGCCTTCCCCGTGGGCACCACCACCAACACCTTTAAAGTCACCGATGCCGCAGGGCTGAGCGCTTCCTGCTCCTTCACCATTACCGTAGAAGACAATGAAACGCCCAATGCGCAATGTCAGGACATCAGTCTGGAACTCGATGCAAACGGGCAGGCAAGCCTTTCGGCAAATGAAGTAGATAACGGCTCCTCCGACAACTGCGGCATAGCCGACCTCAGCCTCAGCCAAAGCAGCTTTGATTGCGGCAATATAGGTACCGTCAACATAACGCTTACCGTAACCGATGTACACGGCAATCAAAGCATTTGCTCCGCCAATGTAACGGTAGAAGACGTAACCGCGCCCGTCATCACCTGCCCTGCCGACATCACCGTCAATCTGGACCCGGGCGCCTGCTCGGCCATCGTGCTCTTCGAGGTAACGGCCACAGACAATTGCGACCCCAATCCCGCCATTACCCAGACCGATGCCACCGGCCTCAGCTCAGGTGATGACTTCTACATCGGCAGCTATGACCTCAGCTTCCATGCCGAGGATATGTTCGGCAACGGCGCCGAC
>Ga0256832_1000447_pt1 | contig 26410 bp, 19 predicted proteins | sample 134614metaG_FD_190534 | JGI IMG/M metagenome (GOLD analysis project Ga0256832, IMG submission 190534) | Hydrothermal vent microbial communities from Lau Basin, Pacific Ocean - 134-614 | ecosystem: Environmental > Aquatic > Marine > Hydrothermal vents | place: Pacific Ocean: Lau Basin | collected... | reverse complement strand
TGCTGCTGGCGCTCAGCGCGCCGGTGCTTTCGCTGCCGCTGAGGGCTTTGCTGCCGCTCCAGGCGCCGCTGGCGCTGCAGCTGGTGGCGTCGCTGACGCTCCAGCTCAGGGTGGCGCTGCTGCCGCTAGGGAGGGTGGTTGTGTCTGCATTGAGGCTGATCGTCGGGAGGGGGGTTGTGGAACCTCCCCCACCCGAGCCGGCGTCAGCGGAAAGTTTGTAGAAATACACACTACCCGAGCTGCTGTTCACTCCCACGAATACGCCTTTGGATGGGACATAACGCCAGCGGCCGTAGGTACCCCATTTTGTGGCGGCGGTGGGAGTAACACTGTTGCCCGAGGCCGGCGTGATCCGGCTCCAGACCGGGGGGGAAACCGACAAGTCCAGGGTGAATACATCTGCGCCACCATCCCAGGCGACAATCTTGCCGGTGGCGGGATCATAGGCCAGACCGGGCACGGTGCCTTCCATGGTCTTGTCGCCCACCGCATTCAGTGAACTGCGGGTGACGTTGCCGAGGTCGCTGATATCGTAGAGGTAGGCGTTGCCTTTACCGACCACGACAAATTTCCGGTTTACGGGATCCACTTCCCCCACCATACCGTTGATGGCGCCATCCTGACGCAGACGGCTCCAGGATCCACTGGCCGGGTCATACTTGGCCAGAACACCAGCGGCATGCAGCAGGATTTGCTGGGAAACGGGGTCATAGGCGGTTGCCACACCGATGTTGGCGGTGATGGGGGCGTCAGCCTTGCGTTCCCAGCTCAATGAGTTGAAATTGAACAGTGCGGTGACCTGATCACCGTTGCCATCGCGCCAGCGAGAACCGCCCATGATCCAGAACCGATCCTGGTTGGGCAGATACTCCAACCCGTCATAGGTATGCCTGGAGGCCGGTGAGCCATCGGCGTGAATGCTCTCCCCTACTCCCCAGCCAAACTCTTTGGCCGGCCAGTAGGGGTCATTGAGGCGGTCCCAGGCCAGGGTGTTGATATCGAACACATACACCTCGTTGCCCCAATAGTCACCATGCCCTCCTCCCCAGACAATCAGCCGGTCTCGTTTCGTATCGTAGGCTGCGCCGCTCCAGGCGTCGATGACACCTCGGACTTTCGAATCAAAGGGGGTTGGAGAAACATCTTCCAGGGTGTTGCTTGAAGCTTCGTACCAGTGTCCGGGTTGCAGTGTGTCCAGTGGACCACTGACGGCCTGCCCTGTAAGCAGAAAATACATCGCCAGCAGAAAAAAACCATTTACCATTTTACCAAACATCATTCGCTAAGCACTCCACGTGTCGCACTCAAAAGCGGGAAATCCATTCTGGAACGCTCCAAGGCACAAATATGTTGCATTGATTCATGAAAAAACCGGCCATTCATGCAAAAAATTATCTTGCCGCCTGTTTCCCATTCCCTAATAATTAGCGGCTGAGGATTCCGCTTCCCTGTGATTTACGCCACAAATCGATTGTTGCGGCCTGTGATGAACTTCGCACAAATCCGGCTCCAGCCTGGGACTGCCTGCCGACACATTCCCAGAGACACCTAATCCATCATCGATTTTGGGCAAGAAATGAAGATTGAACGCACACAGGAACGCGGCCGATTGAATACCATGCGATCAGACAGTGCAAGCAAATATGATTGCAAATCGGCAACATTCTCATGCCCACCGGAATCATGAAAACCACACTTTCAACGTGAACCGACAGGTGCGCAAAAAATCACCAAAGCTCAACAAAAACCGTATTTTTCGGGAAGGTACGGCGAGAAATAATGATTGCAAGCAAGTATCGCTATATTGAGATCAAATTGACTGAACCTATGTTTAAAAACACCTTGAGTACCCGTCGGCGCTGGTTTGACTACTGGTTGGAAAGTTTTGGCAAGGAGTTGTCCAGTGGTATCTGGAGCCTCGAGAAACAAGGGGCGACTTTGCAGATACCCTACAGCCGTAAGACATTTTCTGTGGCGGGGCTACCCATTCCCGCCGCCTTGGGAGCGGTGAACTCTCACACGCCCCGCTATGATGTTCTCGGTGAGTTATCCGACCCCGCCACTGATATCCCAAAAATGATGGATGAGCTGGGTGTTGCCATGTTGCAGTTCCCCTATCTGTCACCGGCATCCGAACTCGCCGGCAAACTGATGGCCGGTGATACGGGATTGAGAACGCATGTGGAACCCTGTGAAACCGCGCCACACATTGATACAACTGGAGACTGGGATGAGTACTGGACCGGCCTCGGCAAGAGCCGGCGGGAACTGGGGCGCCGGGAACGTAAATTCATGGGCAGGGAAGGTGCTCGCTTTACCCTGCTCACAGACTGGCAAGACATTGAACCTGTATTCCGTGAAATTTTGGACATCGAAGCCTCGGGCTGGAAGGGCAAGGAAGGCAGCGCTATCGTTCAGGACGAATCAACCCTGAAATTCTACACCAGCCTGGCCAAAGACTGGGCAGAAGCCGGATACCTGAGGCTGTTTCTGCTATACGATGGTGAGACCTGCGTCGCCTTCGAACTGGACGCCGAATACAAGGGCATCCTGCATTGTTTCAAGCATGCTTATCTGGACAGCTACGCCAAACAAGGCCCCGGCCAGGTGTTGCGCGTGATGATCCTGCGTTGGGCATTTGAGAATGAGTCGGTAAAGGTCTTTGACATGTTTGGCCCGGACTCCGATGCCAAACGCAAATGGGCCACAGGCGATGAACAGCTCATTACCCTGAAAGTATTCAAATCCAGTCCGCTGGGCTTTCTCGCCTGGCTGCGTTTTTCCCTGGCGCCACGGCTGAAGGCCCGGCTCACATCCTGAGACATCGCCAACCGGCGGGCATCAGACTAATTCATCCAGGGTGGCCGCCAACCTTCCGGCAAGACTTTTCCGGCTGTACTTTTCAAGTTGAGCCTGATCCGCCGCTTCGGCCGATGAGCCCGCCTGCCAGCGCTCATACAAGCGGCGCAAGGCACGTGCAATACCTTCAACGTCGGTTGGTGGCACGGCCACGCCAGAACGGGTTTCAGTGAGAATATCCTTGGCCGCACCGTCAGACACCAGGGCCAGAATCTGGCGTTGCATCCCCAATCCTTCGTACACCTTCACCGGCACTTGCAAGCGCGACCACTGCCGCTCCTTCTCGGCGGCCTCATCGTCACCCAATGCTTCGCTCAATACGAGGATGACGTCGGCGCCCGCCGCCCGTTGCAGCGCCTGAGCATAGGGAATGCGCTGTTCGCACAATTCAATGTAATCCTGCAGGCGCAAGCGCTCCACGTCTTGCGTGAACGCTGCTCCTACTCCGTAGGCGCCGGCCCCCAAAAAGGTGATATGCAGTTGCGAGGCGTCAATCCAGCCCTGGTCGATGGCATGACGCACCCCCGCCAACAGGGGCCGCGGATTGCGATTTTCGCCATCGATCACCCCCCCGTAAAATATCTGGAATTTCTTCAGTGGCGCCGGAATCACCTCGGCAAGCTCCCGGGCGTCGTATCCATTGGGAATGGTCACCAGCTTGTCCGCATCCACCTGGGGATAGCGCTGCATGAACCACTCACGCATGCGAGGAGTGTTGCAGACCACCCGATCAGCCTGTTCAAGCACCGCACGTTCGATGCGCGCACCAACTAACTTCTCCCAGCCGGCCATACTGTCTTCCACCCAGGGATCACGAAAATCAGCGATCCAGGGCAGGCCGTGACGTTTTTTCAGCAACAGGCCGATCAACAACGCAGACGGCACCGGATACGTGGAAAACACAGCCTTGAAGGGATGATCGCCGCGCAACAGCCGCTTCGCCTGGCGCAAAGCCGGCCATATCCACAACCAATAGCGGTCGGGAACCCCTAGAAAAGCCGGATACAAGCCCCGGATGCTGCTGATTTTTTTTATATCATTCGCCCAGGCCCGGTGCACACGCACCGCATCGGGAATTTTTTCCAGGGAGGCAGGATCCGTGCTGGAATAGAGCGTCTCTGGCACACTCAACACGTCGCACATCCAGCCGAATTCCTCGAGGTATTGGGTGAATTTCAGGGTGCGTAAGACCCCTGTGCTAGTGTTGTCTGGCGGATAATGGAACGCTACCATCAGCAGGCGCCGGGGGTCATCGCTCATTGGTGTCATCGCTCATCGTGTACAGCCACTTTCTCCAAGGTTCTCACATCCCCACCAACATGCCCAACTTCATTTAGCCAGCCCTAGCCACCCCTGTGACAGACTGCCTCTCACCATGCGCACCACAAAAATCCATGTGAATGATCCGCCGAGGGCAGTCATATCCCACGGATTTCGCTATACTCAGCCGCGACATTATGGAAATTTTTCTGGACTCCAAGAATACACGCCCTGATACCTGCCTGCATGAATAATATTTCAATCAACGATTTTCAGTACCGCAGTGGCCACCCACCGGTGGCAACCGTGATGAATGCTTCCACTATCACAATCCCCCCCAGCCTGTACCTGATTCTATTTTGTCTGTTGAGCTGGACACCGGGCCACGCCGCTGAAAAATGGAATGACCCGCACAACTATTATCTGGCCACGGCCCAAAACCGCGGAGACCTTTTGCATAACGTGGAAAAATATCATCTTCCCCAGGGGCTGGAAAAATTACGCCAGAAAAAATATCGCCGCGCCTGGGAAGACTTCGATTTCATCTTGCGCTATTACCCCAACCATCCGAAAGGGCTGCTGTACATGTCCGACCTCTCGCTGCGCATGAATAAGCCTGTGCAGGCGGAAAAATACTTCCAGAAAGCCTTCAAACTCTACCCAGGTTATGCGGACACCCATGCCCTTTACGGTATTTTTCTGCAAAAATCCGGCAAGCTTGACGAAGCGATCAGACAATACAAGAAAGCTCTGAGCCTGGCACCTGACTCCTCCGAAACCCATTACAACCTGGGACTTGCCCTCTACAACAAGGGAGACTACGAGGGGGCACTGCAACACGCCCGGGTCGCCTATCAATTGGGATTCCCACTACCTGGCTTGCGCAAAAAATTACGCAAAATCGGTAAATGGACACCCGCCACTCAAGATAATGCCTCGAAGTAAAGCGCTCCTGCCCGGCTGCCAGCGACCACATTTCGCACCCTCTCAACCTCCTCCTCACTCAGTTCCTGCTTCCATTTGTTCGCCGCCTGTTCTGGGTTCTTGAAAACGCTGTAGTAATCCTTTTTCTCATCCCGAGTGCTTGAAGAAAGGAAATCCTCTGTTTGCGGATTCCATGACAAACCACTGAACGCGAAAAGTCGCCGGGTGGTCGCCAAGGGGTCTGCGCACAAATCCTCATACCGCACGATCATGGCATTGGTGCAGTTTTCCAGTTCATTCAAGGCCTTCTCATTGAACAATAACCACTGCCATGCCTGTCTTTCGATGGGATGGGCCGCCTTCAACTCCTCCATACTCAATTGGCGTTGCCGGGCCAGGTCGGTGTCAAGCAGTTTTTCCATCAGGCCAAAATCATTGCTGATGGAATCTTCTGCGGAAAAACGGCCCTGACGCTCACCCCGCTTGACCGATGCAATGCTGCCGCAGGGATGACGAATCTCGAAAACGATGCGCGCCTGAGGAAGGGTCTTTGCAAAAAAGCCCAGGCGACCCACTGACTCAATGGACTTCCAGGTCAAATAAACCTGCTTGGCGGAGCGGGGCCGCATACTGTCAAGCACGGGAAATTCACCAAAAACCTTCGCCCCCACCTTGGCCGCAAATACCGAAAACCTGCGCCAGGCAAACCGGCCAAAGCTCAGATATTCTTTGGGAAACAATGGCAGGGAACCGCACACTTTGGTCGAATTTGAACGAGGCAGCGACGCCACGAATCGCCTTAATTCATTTTGCGTCTCGCCCACTGACTCTGGATTGGCCAAGAGGGGGATGGTTGAAAAAGGCTGCACGCTGTCCGGCTCGTGGAAATACAGTGACGCCGGATGACTGTCAAACAGCTTGCCCAGCCAGGTGGTGCCGGAGCGCGGCATACCACACAAAATTATCAAGGGATCATTCTCCATCCACATTCTCCGACGAAACCGGCCCTCCTGCCTGACCCCGGGCAATAAGACCGGGCATTTTGCGCAAGAAAATAAAGCTCAATCGTCAACAACCGATAAAGGCGTAGTATAATTCAGCTCTTCAGCACACAGCAACGCAATCGCCCAAAGGTCGTCGCAGCAGTGAATAATCCCCAGCCCATACTCAGGCATATTGACACGTATTCCGAGTTTTTGGCTATTGCCGGTGAATGGAATAATCTTGTCGAGCAGATTGAGGAAAAAAGCGTTTTTCTTCGTCATGAGTGGTTTGATGCGGCATGGCAATGGCGCCAACATAGCGGTGAGTTGCAGATCCTCACCATCTACCAAAGCGATGCGCTGATCGGCATATGCCCACTCATGAAAGATCATCTCCCGCAATTCAAAATGAGGCTGAAGCGTATCCAATTCCTCACCATTCCTGACACCCAGTTTTGTGACATCATTGCGCATGACAAAGACAAACCTCTTGTTATTGAGACATTTGGCCGGTGGCTGAACAATCCCGAGCACAAATGGGACATACTAGACCTCTCCTATCTCCCAGCCACTTCCATTACCTGTGAATTGCTTCCTGCGGCACTGGAGAAAAACAACATAGACAATCATTTGCAACAAGTTGAGCAGAATCCCTACATAGATCTCGAAGCAAACTGGGAGTCATTTTATAGCACCTGTAGCCGTCGCCTGAAGAAAGGCAATAACCTAATTCGCAACCGTTTACAAAAAGAAGGTGAAATACACATTGTACAGGCCCGTGATCCCGAGCATGTCCGTCAGGCATTGGACGTCCTGAAAACGCTCTCTGCTAAAAGCTGGAAACAAACCACAAACACTACATTTGATAACGAAGCCCCGAAGTCCTTTATCGAAAGGCTCACGACCCATGCAGAAAAAAATAATTGGGCATCCATCTGGCTTTTGTACCTGAATGACAAACCCTTGGCTGCCGAATACCAGCTGATATACAACAATGAGATATTTGCCCTGCGCGCCGACTTTGATGAAACGGCAAGCGAATTGTCTCCCGGTAGCTACCTGAACTGGAAATTGCTGGAATCTCTGTTCGGCCACAAACAAAAACGCTATTACATGGGGCCGGGAAAAAATGCCTACAAAAAACGCTGGAGCAAATTGTCTATTCCCATTGTACGCATTAACGGCTTTAACAAAACAATACGTGGCCGCATGAGCATTTTTATCGAAAGATACCTGCGCCCAGTAAAACACAAGTTGGCTCAACACAACAAAACCTGTACCCCTGCAAAAAAAGCATAAGGAGATTTTCGTGAAGGGCATTTGGGGACAATACTCGACAAACTCAAAAGAGGACACGTTGCGTGGCATTCTAAATGCCATGAATGTTTCCCCAGGTGAACATATTGATTTTCTAACCGGGAAGAGTGGTGGCCTTGCGCATAATGACCAGGATGGCACGAAAGGTTCCTGCTATGACGAGATCATCCTGCTTGTAAGCGGTCAGCCATTTATACGCTCGGAAGAAAATGAGGAATATGTAAAACTCTCTGCCAGCGAAATCATCGAGCGATATCGCTCACAAGGAGAGAAATCATTTCACGCGTTATCGGGTCATTTTTCCTTTGCGCTGATCGATGAAAGAAATTATCAGGCATATTTGGTGGTTGATCACCTCGCCACCCAGCCCCTCTTTTATAGCATTCAGAAAAGTGAGATTGTATTCGCATCACACATCGATTCAATCCGCAGTCACCCAAAGGTTTCCGGAAACGATATAGACCCACAAGCGGTATTTAATTACCTGTATTTTCATATGGTGCCCGGCGTGAACACCATGTATCCGTCTATAAAAAGTATCCCGGCCGGACACTACCTGCACTGGAATCGCGGGGATGTCACCATATGCCCTCACTGGCAATTAAAATTCAGGGAAGACGTAAACGCCTCATTTGAACTCTTGCAGCAGCGTTTTAAATCGGCAATCAGGGGCGCAGTGGAACGCGCATCCGAGGACAAGACTACGGGCGCATTTCTGAGTGGTGGCACCGACAGTTCAACAGTATCCGGTTTTCTAGGTGAAGTTACCGGGAAGCCCGCAAAAACATATTCGATTGGCTTTGCCGCCGAAGACTACGACGAAACAGAATACGCCAGACTGACTTCTCGCCATTTCAAGACCGAACATCATGAATACAATGTCACACCGGATGATGTTGTGGCAGCCATTCCTTCCATCGCTAAAATGTATGACCAGCCCTTTGGTAACGCCTCCGCAGTACCAACCTATTATTGCGCGAAACTGGCGAAAGACGACGGTATAGACCGTCTGCTGGGTGGGGATGGCGGTGATGAGCTGTTTGCTGGTAACACCCGATATGCCAAACAGCGCGTTTTTTCGTTGTATGATGAAATACCTTTCGCCCTACGCAAGGCTCTCATAGAACCCGCCATTAAAATTACCCCGTTCGTAGATAAAATCCCCCCCCTGCGGAAAGTAAAAAGCTATATTCATCAGGCTTCCATTCCCATGCCCGAACGCATGGAAAGCTATAACCTGCTTAACCGCCTATCACCTGAACGTATTTTCAGTCGGGACTTTCTTGAGCAGATTGATACGGGGAACCCCCTTTGCCTTTTGCAGGATACCTATAACAATGCCCATGCCAACACCCAGCTTAATCGCATGCTCGCCCTGGATATAAAATTTACCCTGACAGACAATGACCTGCCCAAGGTTACTCGTATGTGTGAGCTTGCCGGGGTTGATAGCGCATTCCCTCTTCTGGATGACGAACTCATTGATTTTTCAAGCAGCCTTTCACCACAAATGAAATTAAAAGGCAATCAACTGCGCTATTTCTTCAAAAGAGCATTGGCGGATTTTTTGCCTGCGGAAGTACTGACCAAGAAAAAACACGGCTTCGGCCTGCCCTTTGGCGTCTGGATGGAAGATCATCCACGTCTACACAAAATATCTCACGACAGCCTGCAAGAATTACGCGGGAGAAACATTATCAGCCCTCGCTTTATCGATGAACTTCAGGGCGATCTGGTCCGCGCACATCCAGGATATTACGGAACTCTCATCTGGGTATTAATGATGCTGGAGCAGTGGTTTCAACAGCACCACGTAGATCAGTAACAGAAATTCAGCCTCCCACCTTTTCAGCGTTCTTTCTTAGGCAGTTTCGTAACAATCTGAACAGAAAGCGGTCCGGCTGCCTGTCCCACGGAGTGAACCGGGGCAACTGATACACGTCCGAGCTTACAGTTGATACACCCCAGGCGGTTGATACCGCTGCACGGAACCCCATATCCTGGAGGCAACGTACATGTTCCCATCCATAATCCTGACCAGGCTTACCGTTAGGATAAGCAAACAGATCAATATTATCACCCGTTAGTGATTGCAGATAGTCGCGGCTTTGCGCAATCTCCGAGCACATAGCAGTATGGTCAATTTTCTGTAAAATAGGATGATTGACGGTGTGCGCCCCAATACTCATACCATTACGCGCAAGATCAATAACTTGATCATCACTCATCATGATATCTTTTTGTAATGGAGTATTGAGAAGGCCCGTTATCGATTCCACCTTTTCCAGCCTTTGTGATAGTGGGAGGTATTTCAAGTCTTCCAGCAGCGCGCGAATGACACTAACCTTCATGCGTCCACTGCTAATGTCATAGCACCTCATACCCAGTTCAGATAGGTCCAGACTGGGCTCCTGGCAATGACGAACAGCTTCGATGATTTTGTCATTCCACATGATACCGCCATTAAGAAACCCCGTTGCCACAAAGAATGTCGCTGTCAGCCCATATTCCTTGAGTATGGGCATTGCAACCTCTTGATTATCTGCATACCCATCATCAAAAGTAATACACGCTGCTCTGGCAGGAAGCGATTGGGTCTGCAGTCTATCCACAGCCTCCGACAACGGCAGGATGTGAAAATACTCAGCCAGTAATTCCATTTGCCAGCGGAATGTGTGCGCATCGATCTCACTGGGCAACAAAGGATCGTGCCTTGCTAATACCCGATGATAAATCAGTATCGACAATTTCCCTCGCCTGCCTGCAGGCGATAAAAGACTGCCTAGCAGACGCAGTACGGAAGGAGGAAACATTACTCACCCTCCCCTTTTCGGCTTACGGGCATGACGATGCCCGACCACAAGAATGGAATGACTCAGCAAGGCTGCTAAAGGGGGCACAAAACGAAACAAGACAAACAATAATTGAGTTTCCATCAGCCACTGATACTGCTGCAATGCCTGTGGTAAAATAGGTTGCCAGTAGAGACGCACATCAGCCAGACCATTCTCGCGCATTAGAGCCACCAATCTGAATGGTGATTCATACCGTACATGCAAAGGTCGCTGCTGGATGTAGCGTTTTAGTCGTTCCCACAAGTTAGGCAAGCACCAACCGTTTAATGCATCTATCCAGACGGTACCATTTTCTCGAGTAACGGATGCCAGGCTGGATATCAAAGGTTCTGAATCGGACAATGCCTGAACAACCCCGAAACACAACACCCCATCGAAGGTTTCCCGTCTGAAAGGTAAAGACTTTGCATCTGCTACGGTCCAGAGAATACCCTTGCTAGGTCGCTGTCGAGCACGAGAAACACTTTCGTAGGAATAATCGACACCGATAACCTGTCCTTCGCCACTATTGAGAAAGCGGGTATATGTTCCGGCTCCACAACCTGCGTCGAGCCAGATGCCAGATTTAGGCGCTTCTCCAAACTCGCGCTTAAAATATCGCAGGCGAGTCTCAAGCCCTGAGGATGACCAGCCGGCAATACCAGCATCATCGTCATTTGATTTGGCAAATTGACGAAAACGGTTGCGCCATTTCTCCTCAAAGTCTTCCGCTTGACGGTGTTTTTTTCGCGAACCCATATTACTACGTGCCCATGCGGCTAATAAGGCCTGTTCATGATAGTGTCTACCCGACTATTCTGAGAAAGTACATCATTTTCGCCTTCTCCGGCCTCTTCCAGTTGTTTATTGATAACCGTCTTTGTGAGCACCAGTATTGCAATCAAATGATAAAGTAGATCAAAATACGCCAAACCCAAAAAAGCACCACCAACAATATATCCCGCAAGACTGACCTGCACCATCGCTGCCAGATTGTTCGCCCATACCATGTCTTCACGATCTTTTGTAAGCCGGATAATCTTGCTTCCGCTACGCCATGCGAGGAAAAGAAGAAGAAGAAACAGCCCCAGTCCGACAAAACCCTGTTCGCCAAGCACCTCAAAATAAATGCTGTGAGCATCATGGAAGTTTTCAGGCTCCGGTGCATAAATCCTGAAAAGCCTTCTATCAAAGGCCCCAAAACCACCCCCAATCAACGGTCTGTCAAGAGCGAGGTTAAATGCAAAATGCCAGGCATTAATACGTCCCATGGCTGATCGATCCTGTTCATAGGTTTCAATGGTCCCCATTCTGTTCGACCATTTATCGGGCATAAAGGCAAACATAACGACGACACTTATCAACATAATGCTGCCAAGCATTAGCTTTTGCTTACTCTTCAGCCAGAGGAGAAAAACCATTGCCGCCGCTGCCAGAAATGCGCCTCTCGAATAGGAACCAACAATAGCCAATAATGACAGGAGTCCCGCTCCCATCAGTGCCCACTTCATCCAGGCCTTTTCAACACTAAGTTGCATATATCTCAACAATGGTAGTGTCATTACTAATGCCAGTGCGATTTCAGTGTTACCAGAAATAAAGCTGCCAGGTGGCCCGACAACGCGAAATTGTCCGCCGGTCAATACAGTAAATACCCCACCCTTAACGCCATAGAAAGCGAGGGAAAAGGTAATCACAGCGACAAGCATGTGTATTCGTTCCTTAGTTGTGATTAACATCAAAGTGATAAACGTCATGAGCTGCACTTTGACAACCTTGTCCCAATCCTGCCACGCATAGGTGCTATCGAATGCCAGATAAGTTGTTATCAGCATCCAGATATTAAAAAGGATAAGCACTGTGACAATCGGATCTTTTGGAAGCCGTTTTGGCTCTTTGGAAAAAAGCATGGCAACAATGGTGACGAGACCTATCACCATGGCAAAGGGGAAGTTATAAGCGAACCCCCAGCCCAACCGATGGGGATTCATATATCCTATCCATGACCACAGATATACCCCCACCTGTGGCCTCGCTAATACCAGTGGCAAGAATCCAAATACTATTGCCGTGACAATTATGTCGCGCATAAAAACCTGTGTTTTTTCATAGTATGGTTTAGATATTTTATTAATCGTCTCAAAATAATTTCTACAGGGTTATTTCCCCGTGTGGGAGTGCCTTTCCAGGCGAGAATCGCGCCTGGAAAGGCACTCCCACAGTATAGTGTGACGATTGTTCACCGATGTCTGTTAAACCAATGTTGAGACCCTTAATAACGCTGTTCTCTAACTAGCTTTTAGTCAGGCTCGCCTTTACCAGGCTCGCAACATCATTTATATGGCGCCGATTGATCATAAGGGAGCTTGCGACATATGCCACAACACCAACTCCAACTGACATAGTGACACGTTGTGCCACGTCAAAGTCCATTGATGACGAAACCCAATCATGAAAATAGAAAACCGCTGCAAACATCAACAAGCAGGCCGCAAATGGCCGAGCCAGATAACGATGAAATTCACGCACTGTCAATCCTATGATTGGAAAAGCGACAAAATAGTTCGCATAGGCGACGAATGTAGAAGCTATAGCATAACCAATGGCAGCACCTGTCAAGCCCCAGGACAAACCGATAACAATCGCGACTAGCATCACTGGTGTTGCAAAAAGCGTGAAATAGAACCCGCGTTTCACTTTGCCAGTACTCAAATAGATTATCCCTACCGTGGTACTAATGCTTTGTAGCATCCCAACCCAGCACAACACTTCCAGCACCGGCACCATAGGCATCCATTTTTCACCAAACACCAATAATACAAAATCATCACTGATTACAAAAAGGCCTGCCATCATGGGAAAGGTTACGATAGAGATGGCGGAGACGGATTTCAGGTACGCGGACCGATACCGCGCCTTGTCATCCTGCATTTGTGACAGGGTTGGAAAAAGCACCTTGACAATAACGCTGCTAACCTGGCTTAGTGGGTAAAGCATCAACTGATAGGCCATGGAGTAATAGCCCAGTGACACGCTGCCAAGATATTTACCAACAATCAGCTTGTCGCCATTTCGATGGGCGTAATTGAGTAGGTCAGCACCCAGTACATTGGCGCTGAATGTCACCAGGTGAGTGATGCTTTTCCAGCTGAACTGGCAACCTGGCCACCACCTCGAATATCGCAGCGTGAGTGAGACATTCACCAGTGAGCCACACAAGGGCTGGGCAACCAGACTCCATACACCGAAACCCTGCCAGGCCATGGTTACAGCGGTCACTGCACCCAGGGCACTACCCAGTACTTGCGCCTTTGCTATCATCCCGAATTTGAGATTCTTGTATAAAATGGCCCGAGGAACCACTGTTGCGCCGGATATCAGCAGACCGGCGGCCAATACGGCCAATACAGGGATTACCCGGTCATCCTCGTAGAAATCGGCAACCAAGGGGGCAAACATAACCAAAAGAAGTGCCAGCAATCCTGCAAACAGCAGATTTGCCCAGAAACTTGTGGTCAACTCTATCTCACGCACCTGCTTCGACTGAACAATGGCCGAGCCGATACCAAAGTCGGCAAATAACTGCCCAACGCCAACAAAGACAATGGCCATACCCAGCAAACCGAAATCACTGGGCTCCAGCAAGCGGGCGAGGACAATGGAGGACACCACCTGAATCACCTGGCGAACAGCCTGGCCACCTCCGGTCCAGAACACTCCACGGGTGGCCGAGACTCCAAGTGCCTTGGGTGTCTCACCGGCTGGCTCCCCGTCCAAGGCAGGTGCGTTCTTTTCACTGCCCATTAGACGACTCCGGGCCGTTTTTATTTGCTTCTCCCAGGCCTACCACGTATCGGTGTTTGCCTGAGCGTTCAGCAGGGATTTCTGTTACCTCTTGTACAAGGATGTCCACCTCGCTGCCCAGGCGGGCACGAAAATCATCGATGATGGTTTGCTTTGCTGTAGATTCGAAATCATCATCTGTCACCAGTAATACCCGCGTGCGGGTTCTGCTTTCCTGGATGATCTTGAACGCCTCAACGCCGGGCAGGTCGCGCACGGTATAAATCAGGGCCAGGCCGTGCATCACCGTTCCGTCGAATGCCACCACAAAATCGGTAGTACGCCCTTCGATGCTGGCCAGGAGCGGCAAACCCCGGCCACAGGTACAGCTTTTTTCACTCAACATGCCAACGTCTCCGGTGCGATAGCGAATAAAGGGAAAATCACGGGTGGCCAGATGGGTCACCACCAGTTCTCCACGCTGTCCCACGGGTAAGACATTGCCCTCGGCATCCACCACTTCAAGAATCACGTCTTCCGCGGTGATGTGCAGGCCGCCCTCGGGACATTCATGGGCGATAAACCCGGCATCACGACCGCCATAACCATTGGCGACCCTGCAACCGAAGGTCTCCATAATCAGGGTCTTTTGCCAGTCGTAGGTACGCTCTGCGGTAACAAAGGCCACTTTGATTCCCAGTTGATCCATGGGCCGGCCGCGCCGTTGTGCATGCTGGGCGATAAAGGCCAGTGCCGAGGGATAACCGAACAACATGGCTGGACGCATATGATTGATAGCATCCAGGAAGCTATCAAGTTTTTCATCAGACATCTCGAAGGCTGGTAAAAGATGGGAGCGGAAGATTTTATCGCGCCAGACACGAATACGATCCTGAGATCCCAATTCGATTGGCGAGCCCCATACCACGATCTCCGGATCCCCGATGTCCACCCCCCACCAACGGGTTGCCCGCCATTTTGCAGCGACATCGTGACTGACCCGTTCATTGCCAATAAAAAATATCAAAGGCTCGCCGGAGGAGCCGCCGGTATTGAAACGGGCCAGGCCGCGGGCCGTTGTTGATTTCATGGCCTCGAGATTTTGGCGAATATCGGCCTTGGTCAAGAATGGCAAGAGCGACATATCGTCCAGACTACGAATATCCTTAGCGTTGATGCCGGCCCCGGCAAGGCGTTGCTGAAAATAGGGCACCTGTTGCGTCACGTGATGCAGTAGGGATTGTAGGCGTTGCAATTGCAGAGCGCGCAAATGTTCCTGACCCCACCACTGACTCCTTTCCATTTGACGACGTACTGCCACGGTGTTGTGGCCCTTGAGTTTTTCCTGGAGCGGAAAAATCACCGATGAAATCAGCGAAGTGTACAAGCTAGGCATTGCGTTGCTCACTGATCGCCGGGCGCGCCGGCTGGGATAAGACATCACTGTAGACCGTCATCCAGCGTTCACGTACAGCCGGCCAGGCATATTTTTTGACATTTTCCCTTCCAGCGGTTTTTAGTTTTATTGCCAATGCTTCGTCCTGCAGGATAGACAGAATAGCCTCGGCCATGGCGGTGTGATCTCGCGCCTCCACCAGCAATGCCGTTTCACCATGTTCAACCAGATAGGGCACACCTCCCACATTAGTGCTTACCACTGGGACGCCACTGGCCAGTGCCTCGAGGATGGAAATTGGCATATTGTCCACAAGGCTAGGGTTTACCATTACATGTGCGTGTCGATACAAGTCAGCCATGTGCTCATTGTCCACCCGTCCGGTGAAGGTGACGGCAGAATCCACCCCCAAGCTTTGCACCAGTGCCTGCAACATTTTCCGGTCCGGCCCGGAGCCCGCCACGGTGAGGCAGGCCTCGGGCAGCGTTTCACGTACCTGGGCAAAGGCGCGAATTGCGGTAGCAATATCGTAAATAGGTTCAAGATTGCGGGACACCAGGATATGTGGTGTGGTGTCAATTTCTTCCGGTGTCCGCTCCGGGAACCTTTCCAGGTCGATAATGTTTGGTACGATCACTGAACTCAGTCCGTATTTTTCAAACACTGCCTGTAAAAAGCCCGATGGCACTACCCGTGCCGATGCACGATGCATGTTTCCACGTACTCGGTGAAAAGATGTGCGAAAAAAAGCGTCTGCCTCACCACCCCGGTAATTCACGATCACCGGGATATCCCGCAGGCGGGCAATGCGAATTGCCGGGGCAGCAAACAAATGCCAGGATAGACCCGAATTGGCCATCACATGAAATAGTTGTACTCGTCCAGCACAGACCCACAGCCGCAAGACAAAGGGTATGAAACGAAATACCGCGCGCACCCCACGCAGTCTACCTACCCAGGCCGGTCTGTATGGAGCATTAACCTGCACCATGTCCACACGTATCCCCTCTGCCTCGAGCAGCCGGCGCAACTGGCGTGCCTGGTTGGCCATGCCACCACTGGGGGGTGGCAAGGGTGCCACCAAACCAATGTACCGGGGTTTTTTAGTCATGACGGCTTCCCCAGCAAATCATCATAAACAGACTGGTAGCGTGCAATGCTCACCGGCCAGTTACGTTCTGTTTCCACGAAGCGGCGCCCTGCATCCCGACGAGTTTCCCAGAGCGTACGATCGTTCAACAGTTGGGAAACGTTTTGCGCCAAAGCCTGCGCATCACCAGCGGCAAATAATTGACCGGTTTCTCCCTCGCGAATCAACTCGCGATGCCCCCCCACATCCGAAGCCACTACCAGCCGGCGTTGTGCCATGGCCTCGAGCGGTTTTAGGGGAGTGACCAACTCGGTGAGCCTCATAGGCAGGCGGGGATACACGAAAATATCAATCAGCCCATAGTATGCCTGCACCTGTTGATGAGGAACGCGACCGGTAAACACAACCTTATCCGATAAACCATGCTCCGCAACATAGCGCTGAAGTTTCACCTCTTCCGGCCCGCCCCCTACCAGCAGCAGGTGGACGCCTTCATGGGTTTTCAATATCTCAGTCATGGCCTGTAATAGAAGCAACAGCCCTTCATAGGCGTAGAATGAACCGATAAACCCCAACACCGCCTTTCCTTTAATACCCAGTTCTTGTGCAAGACCCGGGTCATAAGATGGATCGGCGTCAAAGGCATCAATGTCCACGGCATTGGGGATCACCGTAACCTTATGGGCATCGATACCACGTTGTACGATGTCACCACGCAAGCCTTCACAAATAGTTGTGACGGCATCGGCACGCTTTAGCACGGATGTTTCCAGTGCCCGAGTGAGCCGGTAACGCAAACCCCACTCCTTGCTGGTGCCATGGTCCACCGCAGCATCTTCCCAAAAGGCGCGAACTTCATAGACCACCGGGATTCCTCGCTGGCGCCCCACATTCACTGCCGCCAGTCCATTGAGTGCCGGCGAGTGAGCATGAAGAATATCCGGTTTCACCTGGCCTACGATGTCTTGCAGGCGTTGTTCCAATGCCTGGGAAATAGCCCATTGATTCAGCACGGGTAGGCGCGAAAAAAATCCTCTGTCGGGCGCAGTGCGGTAAAAATGCAGGTCGTCAATGGTCTCTTCCATACTCTCTGGGTTGGCAGCAAGATTGTGCTTGGGGCCGGTAATATGTGACGTCTCCCATCCCATGGCGCGCTGTTGACGAATGATGGCAAGGGAACGAAAGGTGTAACCACTGTGCAAAGGAATGGAATGATCGAGAATGTGCAAAATATGCATTTTTTCAGCCTATTACCTTGCGCTGAAAGGCCTCGAACATCAACAGTGTCCAGATCGGAGCGCTGTTATCACGTCGTCCGGACTGATGCTGATCCACCAGGCTCTGCAAAAAATCGCGGTTAAAATAACCCGTGTCCGCCAAAGTCTCTCCCAACAATGCCGTGCGCACCCGTTCTCGCAATGGTCCACGGAACCAGCTTGCAAGAGGTACCGCAAAACCCATTTTCTGGCGATACAAAATATCGTTTGGTAAATGGGGCTCAAGAGCCTTTTTGAGTATATATTTCCCCTCCCGGCCACGTAGTTTCTGTTGTGGTGAGAGGCTGGACATCCATTCCACCAGTGGGTGATCCAGCATAGGAACCCGCACTTCCAGACTGTGCGCCATGCTGGCACGGTCCACCTTTGTAAGAATGTCGCCCACCAGGTAGGTCTTCATATCGAGATATTGTATCAGGGACATGGGGTGGTGAACGGGTGAACGTTGTGCGTGTTCTCTAAACACCTCAAGGGCATGATAACCCTGCAGGTCACGCTTAAAGTCATTACTGAACAACTGCCGACGCAAAGGATCTCCAAGGATGGACACACTATGAAAATAACCTTCCACAGAATCACGGGCAATGCACTCGAACGTGGCCTTGGCGCGTAACACCTTGGGCGCCCAATCAGCCTTGGGGTAAAGCCTGCCCATCATGCCGAACAGTGGTTTACGCATCCCGTCGGGCATAAAACGTCGCAGACGTTCTTCGTTGAGATGCCAGCGATAACGCCGATAGCCGGCGAGGTTTTCGTCACCCCCATCACCTGAGAGGGCAACCGTGACATGCCTGCGCGCCAGTTCGCAAACACGGTATGTAGGCATGGCCGAACTGTCAGCAAAGGGTTCATCGTAAAGATTAGCCAGCTTGTCGAGAAGATCGAAATCGTCCGGTGCCACTTGCTCCACCTGGTGCCGGGTGTTGAATTTTTGGGCCACTTGGGCGGCAAATTCTGATTCGTTGAACTTGGGATCGCCGAAAGAAATAGAACACGTATTCACTGGCTCGGAAGAAAGCTCCGCCATCATTGCTACTACTGCACTTGAATCCACACCGCCAGATAAAAAGGCACCCAGGGGGACTTCTGCAATCATTCGTACCTTCACTGCCTCACGCAGGCGAGTAATCATTTCCCCTTCAGCATCTGTATCACTCAATGGTCTGATTGAGAAGGGAACATCCCAGTACTGGTGAGGAACGGGGAATGATTTGTTACTTTCACAACACAGCGTATAACCCGGAGGTAACTTATTAGCATGTTGTAGAATGGTTTTAGGTTCTGGAACGTAACCAAATGCAAAGTAGTCTTCAACCGCTCGCAAATCCGTCCTGCGAGGAAGCCCTGGATGCTTTAGCAAAGCTTTCAATTCAGAGGAGAAAATTAAATACCCATCGGGTAACAACGCATAATATAGAGGTTTAATGCCCAAGCGGTCACGGGCAAGAAACAAACGGCGCTGGTTACGATCCCACAGAGCAAAGGCAAACATCCCACGGAAACGTTCCACGCATGATTCCCCCCACTCCTCCCAAGCATGCACAATAACCTCAGTATCACAATGTGTGCGAAACACATGTCCCCTGGCCTGTAGTTCAATGGCAAGCTCCTGGTAATTGTATATTTCTCCGTTATATACCACTACCACTGAACCATCTTCATTAAACAGAGGTTGATGTCCGCTGGAAAGATCAATGATGGACAAGCGCCGATGCCCAAGGCCAAGACCTGGTTCACTGTGTACACCTCCTTCGTCAGGCCCCCTGTGGAATTGGCTCTGATTCATTCGAGACAACAATTCATCGTCAATAGAACGCTGGCCTTGAGTATCAAAAATTCCAACTAATCCACACATAGTGTTATTGTTCTCTCATATCGGATATAGCAGCAGGAGCACTGCCAAGCAGTTCATCATAAACCTCAAGATACCCATTCACCATGTTTTGTAAACTGAATACCTTCTGTACACGACGTCGACCCGCGCAACCATGTGCGCGCCGATCTTCCCCCGACATACAATAAGTGTGAATGGCCTTAGCCATAGATAAAGGATCCGCAGCTGGAACAAGAAACCCTGTTTCGCCATCAAGCACAAGCTCAGGATTGCCACCAACATTCGTCGCGACAACGGGGAGACCAGTGGCCATGGCCTCAAGAATGGTATTGGACACGCCCTCGATTAGTGATGGTAAAACAAAAATATCTAGTGCTTGCATAATTTCCGGCACATCATCCCGGGTACCTGCAAGCCACACCATTGATTCAGCTCCGTTTTCCTTTAACAGCTGTTCAATAGGTTTTAGTAACGGACCATCCCCAACCAGGACTAGTCGGATTTTGTCTTGCCCATGATAGAGCATGTCTTTCAGATTCAAAAATGCCCGCACCAGAGTTAATTGATCCTTTTCTTTTTGTAACCGCCCAATTGTTCCAATAATTACGGCATCGTCGGGCGCAAAGCCAAAGGGAAGAATTGAACGGCGAAAAAAACTGTTATCTTCGGCAATCTTGAATCTGTTACAATCAACACCGTTATAGATTTGTCTAATTTTTGCTGAAGAGACACCAACCCGGGTCTTCAGCCACTCGGCAAGATTGACTGATAAGGCAATATACTGACACACGACAGGATCCAGTAGCTTTCTAAATCGAAGATATTTTTTATTCGTCCCATGAAGGTCTGAAGTATCACGACCATGTTCCCCCTGTACCCTTACTTTTACTCCTGCCAATAATGCAGGCAATTGAAATTCAAGGGCACCAAGATTCCGGGTGTGTACAATCCTAGGTCTTAACCGTCTCAGCAATTTCCAGAAGCGCAGCAAGGCAAAAATATCCAGGCCTGCCCGTTTATTCAAGGCGAAGACTTCAACATCTTCTCGACGAATACGCCTGATATAATCTGTATATTTATCAATACAAATAATCGCATGACGATACCGGTCTGCTGGCATTTGGTTAATTAAATTTACCAAGCCATTTTCCATTCCACCTGTCGAAAGGCGGTAGATGACGTGAACGACTAAAGGTGCAGACTGCACAGTCATTGCTTCACCATTGTGCGCAAGGAGGAAAGCGAAGAATTAAGGAATGCCTGCATATTTTTGCGCGCATCATCTGCATCAAGCTCATATACACTAGACAGAAGAATTGTTGCTGAGGGCAATTCTGGAAAAAACAAACGTCGGCGTATTTCGAGTGCCTTTGCTGCGATGGGATTTGTTGTCGCCGTACCCGAAATCTCATACCACTGCCAGATAAGACGGTAGCCACCATTAAGTGACTTTATATTTACTTCACGGACATCCCACCCTGTGCCGTCTCGCAGAATGATCGTGTTCACCTTCTCCGATAAAAGACGGGCTCGACCAGGGTCGAATACAGAATTCATAACATTGACTAATTCAACGCCCTGCTTCTGTTTATAAAAATACGCAACATACAATTCAACGGGTTTACCATATTTGTCGTACAGGCCCCTGACATCATTTGAACCTGGAAAATGCGGGCTCCATGACCAGGCTTCGCCATTTTCTGAAAAAGGACCATCCCAGCCATCATTTACTGTGGGTAGTTTGAGGATTTTATCATGTATATTATCTGCCTCCTCGTTTACTACTACTGCGAGAACTGGGCCAGTGGCAGCGGCCAGCAATGCGAACACAACCCAGTATTCTGCCCTGGTTGAGTGACGGTGAGCTTTTTTCCTGGGTATTGGTACATGGGGCCTTTGATCATTATCAGCCTTTTTATTTGCCATCTGAGGAAATCCCTGCTCCTTAAAAAATGAGCCAATCCAGAACATCAAGAACATCACAAAACCAAAAAAAAGCCATCCATATAGGATGTGATCAACTCCAGCCGCCAATTTGTAATCGCTGTAATACGCCATCATTACGATGCCATAGGCCCTCAAACCGTTTGCAACAACCGGAACAATGATTGAAACAAGGATAAAAAGCAGCCTCCTATAAAGTGAACGATAAGTTAAATAGGCATAAAGAGTTCCCAAAGCAAGTGATGCAATAAGATAGCGCACGCCACTGCAAGCCTTTGCAACCTCAAAACTCCCTGTTGGCAGGTAAAAGAACAGGCCCTCCCAATAAACAGGGATACCGCTATACTGCAATGCCTTAACAGTAAAAGTTGCGGTATAGTTTTGCAGCAAAGGCACAAGAAACTCACCCAATGGCACAGCAAAGAAAAAATACATCAAAGGAAACATTATTCTGCTGGCAACCCTGTTCCCTAGCATCATCCATATAATCACCGGTATCAACGCAATTGCGGAAAACTGCATCAATACTGCCAGGTCGGCAAGATACCCCAGCAGCCAGATTACTGACAAAATAAGAATTAGTGATAATATGGAGGGCGAAGGCTTTGGCTCGATAACCAATATTTCCGGCAGTTTTTTCCAGAGCAAATACATAATTATGAGGGGAATGAGAAAGCCGTGGGCGAATGTTTCATTATTCCACCATATTAAGACAATCTCCTCATATGTCTCTTTATACAGGATAAAAAGAAAAAAGAGTGCAACTAAAAGTCGCATGACTGACTTCCGCCACTCGTTACTCATTCCACGAGTTAACGGGAAGAACATACGCAACTCGTTCACGGCATGTCACCAATTGAAATCAGCCTATCAAATTGAGATAAATTCTCATCCCAATTGTAATTCCTCAATATGCATCGCCTACCGGAACGTGCCATATCGATAGGAGGCTGTTTGAGCATCTCAATAACCCTCATGCGAAAATTTCTTGCGCCTTTTTCAACGGCAAAATCTTCCCCTTTTTTCGCAACAATTCCTTCGGCGGCTTCGGGGGTTGCCAAAACAGGAATGCCCATGGCCATAGCCTCGAGAACCTTGTTCTGAACACCACGAGCAATATTCATTGGCGCGACAGATAAATCCGCATGTGCAATATAAGGACGGATATCATGCACCGATCCTGTAACATATACATTCTCATTTTTTGCAAGTGATATAACCTCCCTGGATGGCCTGCTCCCAACAATATAGAATACTGTATTTGGCATTACCTCTGTTACATCGGCCATAACATTATTGACAAACCAGGTAACTGCCTCAATATTAGCCCAATAATCCATTGCGCCTGTAAACACAATGATCTTTTGATTAGGATCATATGGATTTGGATAGACCCGATCTGGTGAAAAATACTCTGAATCGACACCATTTTGGATCGCATGAATTCGCTGTGAAGATTCTGCAAGCAGGCATGAAAACATCTTCGCCTCAGTTTCAGAGACAAAGACAGTTGCATCAAATTCAGTTGCAACCTCTTTTTCGAACTTTAGAAGAAACTCAGATTCTCGTCGGTAAATCCAGCTTGCCGGCCATGGTTTTGACTTTGCATACTGCGCCCATTTATCAGAGTCAATATCGACAAAATCAGCCACCCTTTTATATGAGAAATATTCCTTACCTGTAACGTACTGTGTCATGGGCGACGAAAAAATGACAATCCCATCGATATTTTTCTTCCTGAGTATTGACTTTACCCAATGACTCATCTGACTATTCCTGTAATAAGGAACAGTAAGAGACTCCCCACGAAGCAGGCCTTGTAAACTGGCCAGTTTTCGAAAGCCAGGCCGTAATGTCTGTATACAAACCTCGCCACAGAGGCGTTTTACATCGTTCTCGTAATGCGAGTCAGCAGGATCATCGATGAAAGTACCAAGGTGTACTGTGTATTTTTTTGCGAGATGCGTAAGAAGATTATACGAACGTATCTTGTCTCCCTTGTTTGGTGGATAAGGGATACGATGAACAAGAAATAACAACTCCTTCCGTGTCGACATCACTAGCCCAGATTTTTTACAATGTGAGGACCAAGCCACTGAGTAACAGACAACGGTAGTTTACGCCATAGATTGATAAATAGCTGGTACTTCGGGTTATTGGGATTGACCTCAGGAACAGTATCTGCATTGACAAGATGATATTCATAATGCAGCGGCCTTGGCTCAAATCCCCAATTCTTTTTAAAACTGTATGAGCCTGCCCCTTCCTTACTTCTTCCAAAATCAAATATTCGGATACCGTCTTCTGCCGATCGGCTCATAAGTTCCCAATACATAAAATCATTGGCTTTTAGAGCCCTTGCTTCGGATGACCCACCACCATAGTATGGCAATACTTCATCCCTGAAATAGAAACTTAGCACGCTGGATATCGTTTTCTTCTCCCTGCTTACCGTAAGAATACGGCAGTTATCACCAAACTCATCAAGCAAGGTAGAAAAAAGTCTGCGTGAAAAAACCGGAGTACCAAGTGCGTGGACGCTTCTTGAGTATGCGTCATAGAATCGGTCAGAATTCTCATCCCAATCTGCGCTTAGGTCTGCCTTGATTCCTTTTCTGACCATTGCACGCTGCTTTCTAGGGATATTCTTCATATTTACTTCTGGATCAGGATCGATTTCCTTCCGAAAGGTGACATAAAGATTTTTCTGTTCCCAGCTTGGCTGATGCTGTTCAATATTCCGCATCTCAAGTGCATCGACACCAAACGACTCAGCCATATCCACTGCAGCTTTTGTCAAGATTTCTCTCGACTCTATTGAGCTGGCCGCAACTCCGCCGTACACACAGAACGGTAAAGATATGAGCGTATTGCCAAACAGGCGGCTTTTAATTTGTGATAACGGCAGAACCCCCTCAATATTGCCTTCTCGCTCTGCGAACAGAAACCAGCAGCGGTGCCCAAAAACTTCTTCAATCACCCTCTTCCATCCTGCTCGATGGAAAAAAGTAGCATCAGGACACCTCTGTACAAACGTGTCCCAGCGCTCCTTATCAACATCAGTCAGCTCGTGGACTGAAAGATTGTTCATAGGTTTCATTATTGATGCTCACTTTCCATGAAGATCTGGTCCATTCGGCCCCATCTAAAATCATCCATCAATAACTTGAGCCTGTCCTCCATCCTATTCAGATTAAGATAGTGACGAAGACGAGTCTTCCATCGAATACCACTTTGCCGAGGCTGCTCAGGATCAATCTCCCATGGATGAAAGTAAAACATACCGGGTTTTTCCTCTACTGTATTGACGTGCCGTAACGCCCAGCGCGAAAACACATACGGATATAGTCGAAAAAAGCCACCGCCGCCGCAAGGCAGATTTTTGTTGCCGAGCTGTAAAGTAGTAATGGGGATCTCAAGAATGCTGTTTTCACCGCGCGGGTAAAATGCGAATCTAGGTGCTTCTGGCATGCCATAAAGATCATGCTTCACGGGGTAAATACTCGAGCTGTACAAGTAGCCTGCTTCATGCAATTCATCGAGCGCCCAGAGATTAGAGGCGCCGATAGAATAACTGGCCGCACGATATCCTTTCACTTCAACTCCGGATAAATCCTCAAGAAGGTGTTTCGTTTTACAGATGTCTTCTCTGAACTCCCTGGGCGATTGCTGAGTTACTCTGGTATGCAAATATCCATGGCTCGCCAGTTCATGTCCTTCGGCAACCATCCTTCTGATGAGATCTGGAAAGCGTTCTGCGACCCATCCCAATGTAAAAAAAGTGGCCTTAATATTATTTTCTGAGAAAATGTCGAGGATACGCTGAGTATTTATTTCAACACGACTCGGAATGTGCTCCCATTGGTCACGACTAATCACGCTTTCAAAGGCCGAGACCTGAAAATAGTCCTCAACATCCACAGTCATGGCATTTATTATTGTCACGATTTTTTGCAGACCGTATTTAATCAGGAAAACCTGTCTTCGAGAATATTGACAATTCTTTGTGCTGCATTGCCATCCCATAGTTCTGGAATCCGCCCCGCCTTTCCACCTGTAATCAATACATCATTGAAAGCCGACAAGATTTTATCGGAATCCGTACCTACAACTGTGTTGGTTCCCTGCTCAACGGTTATAGGCCTTTCAGTATTTTCTCGTAACGTGAGACAAGGTACACCGAGCGAAGTCGTCTCCTCTTGAATTCCGCCGGAATCCGTAAGGACCAGCCTCGCTTCCGACATAAGGCCAAGCATTTCATGATAACCAAGTGGTGGCAGAGGCAAGAGATTCGGGGATGCAAGAAAATCAGAAAGATTACCAGCACGGATCTTTGATTCCGTTCTTGGATGCATAGGAAATACCAGAGGTATTTTTTCGCTTACTTGCACTAATACCTTTAGTAGTTTTTCCAGCGTATCGGGGTTATCAACATTTGACGGCCTATGTAGTGTCAGCATGGCATAATTACCTGAGCTGAACACGCTGTCAGGCGCGGCTTTGTTAAAAATCTCATCAGCAGGCACGCTTTTCTTCAGCTGCGCTTTAAGAGTATCGATCATTACATTTCCAACGAAATGTATTCGCTCTTGATCGACACCTTCGCGCATCAGATTTGATTCTGCACTCTGTTCGGTGGTGAACAATATGTCAGATATCTGATCAGTCAACACTCGATTAATTTCCTCCGGCATCGTCCTGTCATAACTCCGCAGGCCGGCTTCAACATGAATCACGGGCACTGCTTTCTTGCATGCAACAAGCGCACAAGCAATTGTAGAATTTACATCACCAACAACCAATACTGCTTCGGGGGTTTCGTTATCCAATACTCCCTCGAAACGGCGCATTATTTCTGATGTCTGCACAGCATGTGAAGCAGAGCCCACTTCAAGATCAACGTTAGGTT
>Ga0256832_1000446_pt1 | contig 26416 bp, 27 predicted proteins | sample 134614metaG_FD_190534 | JGI IMG/M metagenome (GOLD analysis project Ga0256832, IMG submission 190534) | Hydrothermal vent microbial communities from Lau Basin, Pacific Ocean - 134-614 | ecosystem: Environmental > Aquatic > Marine > Hydrothermal vents | place: Pacific Ocean: Lau Basin | collected... | reverse complement strand
AGCTTGAGGATATGTTCTCGAAACGCCCCTTGCAGGGCCAAAACGCCGATTTTCATAGGCTAAACGTCCTCTTGCATCGGAAATGATAACGGAGTAAAATGTGGTATGACCATCGTCACATGGCATGAAATGAAACAATCTTTTAGAAAATATCTGCAACGAGTCAAACAGGGGGAAACGTTGCTGGTGGTGGAGGACGGACGCCCCGTAGCCGAAATGCGGCCCGTTGTGGAGGATGAAGCGCGCCTGAGGCCCTTCGGATTATGCGCTGGCGAATTCCATGTGCCTGACGATTTCGATAAACCACTTCCTGAAGAAGTCCTCGCATTATTTGAAGGGCGATGAGGTTATTACTCGACACCCACATCTTTCTGTGGTACATCGCCGGCGAAAGGAAGATCAGCGAATCGATCCTTGCCATGATCCGTGATCCGGACAATCAGGTGTATCTGAGTGTGATTTCGGAGTGGGAAATCATCATCAAGCATCAGTTGGGACGGCTTCCTTTGCCTGCATCACCCGGCGTCTACATTCCTGCACAACGTCGCAGACACCGCATTGACGTCCTATCGCTGGATGAGGATGCAGTGAGTGCATTGGGGGAATTACCCGCAATTCATCGCGATCCATTTGATCGCATGTTAATCAGTCAGGCAATGTATCATGGATTGATTCTGGTCACTGTTGATAGAGTCGTCATGAAATATGGGGACGTGATGAACGTGCGGATGCTGTTGGCGAATTGAAAAAACAAGACCCCGAAAGACTCCGAGGTCTTGTTTCTTCTTATGCGTGTCTTTGGGTTGCGGCTTTGCCGCGATACGGACTACGCATCACGCATTACGTTGCCTGGTTTCCCGCGACAGAATGGCTTGGCTAGGATTTATCACTCCGACGAGCTCCTCTCCATCGCCACTTACCAGCCCCGATACGCGATGCGCTCTTCCTCGGGCATGGATTCCACCGTGCGCCCGACCATGGGCTCGCCCAGATTGCGGCTCACCTCGGCCAGGATGGCGGGGTCGCGGTAGTGGGTGACCGCTTTGACGATGGCCGCGGCCCGCTTGGCGGGATTGCCGCTCTTGAAGATGCCCGAGCCCACGAACACGCCGTCCACGCCCAATTGCATCATCAGGGCCGCGTCCGCGGGCGTGGCGATGCCGCCCGCCGCAAAATTCACCACGGGCAGCCGTCCCATCTCTGCGGTCAGCTTGACGAGCTGATAGGGTGCGCCGAGGTTTTTGGCGTAGGTGTACATTTCCTCATGGGCCATGGTTTGCAGGCGGCGAATTTCGCCCAACACGGCCCGGGCGTGGCGCACGGCCTCGACCACGTCGCCCGTGCCCGCCTCGCCTTTGGTGCGGATCATGGCCGCGCCTTCGTTGATGCGGCGCAGGGCCTCGCCCAGGTTGCGGCAACCGCACACAAAAGGCACTTTGAAGTCCCATTTGTTGATATGGTGCTCCTCGTCGGCCGGGGTCAGCACCTCGCTCTCATCGATGAAGTCCACGCCCAGATACTCCAGGATCTGCGCCTCGACGAAATGGCCGATGCGCACCTTGGCCATGACGGGAATGGTCACCGCGTCCATGATCTCGAGGATTTTCTCGGGATCGCTCATGCGGGCTACGCCGCCCTCAGCCCGGATGTCGGCCGGGACGCGCTCCAGCGCCATGACGGCCACCGCGCCCGCCTCTTCGGCGATGCGGGCCTGCTCCGCATTGGTCACATCCATGATCACGCCGCCTTTCAGCATCTCGGCCAGGCCCGATTTGACAGTAAATGTGCCGGTAATGGGTTCCATAAGTGGATTTTTCCTCCGAATTTTTTATTTAATAGGAATAGCATCTGGGTTTTGAAGCTGTCCCGCCCACAGGACGAGACCAAAAGCGCTTCTCAACTGACCACTGATTACTGATCACTGGTCACTCCAATTGTACCCCTTTTCCCCGCGTTTCGTCCAGACGCCAGCAGGAAAAAACGCTCTCATGGATTGTTTTCTTCGGAAATTTCGGGCCTTCCTGTGCTCATGATACAATAATAGGTCTGGAAATCGGTCGATGCAAGGATTTGCATGAAACGACTGACTGACCAGGCGACTTCACGACTGACCGACCATCCTATGAATCTCCCATCCAAAATCTACCTTCACCGCCGCCGTCAGGAGCGCCTGCACCGGGCGCAGATGCCCGCGTGGCAGAAACTCCTGGGCGTGGCGGCCATCGCGCTATTCGTCTTCATCACCCTGACCGTTACGGCCACAGCCAGCGTTGCCGCGGTCGCGGGCGGCGTCTACTACTATTTCACTCGCAATCTGCCCGATCCCAGCGCCATTGTCACCAAGCAGGAAAACTTCGAGACGGTCAAGATCTACGACCGCACGGGCAAGGTGCTGCTTTACGAATCCATCGACCCCCGACCCTTCCGCGGCGATCGCACCTACGTCACGCTGGACCAGATCAGCCCTTACCTCATCAACGCCACTGTCGCTCTGGAAGACCGATCCTTTTGGGAGAATCCGGGCATCAACCTGCGGGGAATTGGCCGCGCGTTCGTGCAAAATCTCCAGGGCGGAGCCATTCAGGGCGCGTCCAGCATCACCCAACAGCTTGTCAAAAATGTGATCATCCCGCCTGAAGAGCGCTATCAGCGGTCCTACACCCGCAAGATCAAAGAGATGCTCATGGCGCTCAAGATCACCCAGAAATATGACAAGACCCAGATTCTGGAGTGGTATCTCAACAACAACTTCTACGGCAACTTCAGCTATGGCATCGAATCAGCGGCCCAGACCTATTTCGGGAAACCGGCCAAGGACTTGAATCTGGCCGAGGCGGCCATGCTGGCGGCGCTGCCCCAGTTTCCGGGCCTGAACCCCATCCAGGCGCCCGAGGACGCGAAGCGTCGGCAGCGCAAGGTGCTGCAGGCCATGGTCGAAGCAGGGTATATCACCCAGGAGCAGGCGGATGAGGCGTATGCCCAGGAGCTGGATGTGCGGGAATCCGCGCTGGAGCGCTTCGACAACGACATCGCGCCCCACTTCGCGCTTTACGTCCTCGACCAGCTCAAGAAGGAATTCAACACGCCCGAAGACCCCTACTTCATCTGGCGCAACGGCCTCACCGTGCGCACCACGCTGGATGTGGATATCCAGCATTATGTGACCTGCGTAGCCCGACAGCGCGTCGCCCATCTCGCCCACGAAGACCCCACCATCCCCGGCTGTCCCGATCTCGATCCCGAGCCCTTCCTGCAAAGCGGCAAGCACAGCAAGATCGACCACAATGTCAGCAACGCCGCCGTGGTGGTGCTGGCCCCGAAGACGGGCGAGATTTTGTCCATGCTCGGGTCGCTGGATTACAACAATCGGGAGATCGACGGCGAGGTGAATATCGCCCTGGCCGACCGCCAGCCCGGTTCCTCCTTCAAGCCCATCACCTACCTCACCGGCTTCAGCCAGGGGTTGACCGCAGCCACCGTGGCCTGGGACGTGCGCCAGGTCTTCCCTGATGCGGTGGAGCCTTACACGCCCGAGAATTACGACCGCAAGTATCACGGCCCCGTGCCCCTGCGCGTCGCCCTCCAGCGCTCCTACAACATCCCCGCGGTGTGGGTGATGAGCCAGGTCGGGGTAAAGAACGTCGTGAATATGGCCCATCGCCTGGGCGTCACCAGCCTGAACAAGGACTACTACGGCCTCAGCCTCACCCTGGGCGGGGGCGAAGTCAAGCTGCTGGATATGGCCTACGTCTTCGCCACCTTCGCCAACATGGGCGTGATGAAAGGGGAGCCCGTGCTGCCCCAGGACTTGCGTCCGGGCTATCGCACTCTCGATCCTGTCGCCATTTTGGAGGTGAAGGATCGGGAAGGGAATATCGTGAAGGAATACGAAGGCCCGCAGGAGCAGCGCGTCATCAGCGAGCAGCTTGGCTATCTCCTGGACAACGTGCTCAGCGACCCCCGGCCTCGTCCGCCCGCATTCGGAACTTTCGCCCAATACCTGGAACTGCCCGACCGCCCCATCATCGCCAAGACGGGCACCACCAACGACTTCCGCGATGGCTGGACCCTGGGCGCGAGTCCGCAATACGCAGTGGGCGTCTGGGTGGGCAACGCCGACAATACGCCCATGGAGAGCACATCGGGCTCGGTGGGCGCATCCCCCATCTTCCACGACATCATGGCTTATCTTCACAAGGATAAGCCTGTGGAGAAGTGGGAGGAGCCCGATGGCTTCGTGCGCCGCACTGTTTGCTATGAAAGCGGTTTGTTGGCCACTGATATCTGTCCCCACCGCTACAACGAGATATTCATCGACGGCACCGAGCCCAAGGAGTACGACAACTTCTGGCAGGTGTTCGAGGTGAACAAGCTGAACGGCAAACTGGCCACCCCATACACCCCGCCCGATCTGGTCGAACGCCGCGTCTATCCCGTCTTCCCGCCTGTGGCCAAGGATTGGGCGCAAGAGCAGGCGGAGTTGGGCAAGATTCAGCTTCCGCCGACGGAATACGACGACACCTTCGGGCCCGTTTTCACCGACGAAGAGGTGGCTATCGCCAAGCCCGCGCCTTTCAGCTATATCAAGGGTCAGGTGGAAATCTGGGGCAACGCCCGCAGCGGCGACTTCCGTCTCTACCAGCTTCACTTCGGGCAGGGCTTGCAGCCCCAGACATGGACCCAGATCGGCCCCGACCATTACAACCAGGTGGACAAGGGCGTGCTCGAGTATTGGGATGTCTCGGGCCTGAGCGGGCCTTACACCCTGCGCCTTTCCGTGGTCGAAAACAGCGGCAATGTACGCCAGGTGGCCATACCCATCACCGTGGATAACACCCCGCCCACCGTCGTGCTCAGCACCCCCGAAAATGGGAAAGTGTATGTGAAAGAGGACGATGAGTGGGTGAATATCAACGCCCTGGCCACCGACGACTGGGCCATGGACCGGGTGGTGTTCTATCTCGATGACACGCCGCTCATCACCACCACGGTCTCGCCTTACAGCGCCAAATGGACCATCACCATGTCGGACACAGTGCCCACGCTGGACATGGAGCCCATCACCGCCCGCGTGCCCATCACGCAACCCGACGGCACGGTCACGTACGAACAACGTCCCATCAGCACGGTCGAGGCCGATCCCGACGATCCCAATCGCATCATTCTTACTGCCACCAACGGTTTCGGCATCATCCACGACACCAAAGGTTACACCGAAACGCACGTCATCAAGGCCGTGGCCTACGACGTGGCCGGAAACAAGGCCGAAAGCCAGCCCGTGCGCATCTTCGTCATCCACAAGGAAGGCAAAGGTCCCAAGCCGCGCGGGCAGGAAGGCCGCCTCCCCGATCTGGATGACCCCACCCGTTACGCTCTCCGCCCCATTGTATCATGGAACGAACGGCATCTTTGATGCATACGCCATCGGCGATACCCTTTCTGGATGAAATCGTCGCCCGATTAGAAAGCATCGATCCAGAGAAAATCATCCTTTTCGGCAGCCAGGCGGAAGGTCGCGCCGACCCATGGAGCGATTTGGACCTGATTGTTGTGACAAGCGACGACCGAATGCCTGCTACGTATCGGGAGAAAGAAGAAATTTACCTGCAAGTCTCGCGCCTGATTCGAGACATCCGACAGAAAATCCCCATCGATCTCATCGTGCACACCCGGCCCATGCATGAGCGCTTTCTCACCATGAACAGTCTCTTCGCACAAGAAGTCCGGGAAAGAGGCCTGGTGCTCTATGAAAAAGACCACTGAAGAATGGCTGGCCAAGGCCGCGGAAGACCTTTTGGCTGCGGAACTCCTGCTATCGCAATGGGAACTGACCAATATCGTGGCTTTTCATGCGCAGCAAACGGTTGAAAAGGCGTTCAAAGCCGCGATTGAAGAACTGGAACTTGGTCTAATTCGCACCCACAGTCTGACGCGACTCTACCAGCTCATCGAATCAGAATTTCCCGTAGTTGATGACCCTGACATGTTAGACCGTCTTGATGCGGTTTACATTGAGGCGCGCTATCCCAGCGAGCTTGGCCTGATCCCATCGGGCAAACCAACCAGTGAGGAAGCGGCTGCTTTTCATGCGTTTGCCACCCGTGTTTTGAAGCAGATTCAAACAGCCCTGACCCAACGCTAATTTCTCATGCCTCACATTCTCATCACCAATGACGACGGCGTACACTCGCCCGGCCTGCTGGCCCTGGCCCAGGCCCTGTGCGACCTCGGTCAGGTCAGCATCCTCGCGCCCGACCGCAACTGGTCGGTCACGGGCCACAACAAGACCCTGCACAAACCCCTGCGGGTCTGGCCCGTCACCCTGGACGACGGCAGCCAGGCCCTGACTACTGACGGCGGCCCCTCCGACAGCGTGGCCCTGGCCGCGATGGGCGTCGTGGACCTGCCCATCGATCTGGTGGCCTCAGGCATTAACACTCGCCCCAACCTGGGCGACGATATCACCTACTCGGGCACGGTGGCCGCGGCCATGGAAGCCGCCATCTTCGGCATCCCCGCCATGGCCATTTCTCAGGAAGAAGGCGAGCCCCGGCGCTGGGAGACCGCGGCCCGCGCGGCCGCCATCATCGCCCGCAAGATGCTCGCCAACGGCGGCATGCCCAAGGGAACCCTGCTCAACGTCAACGTTCCCAACCTGCCCTGGGACGAGATCAAGGGATTCGAGGTCACCCGGCTGGGCCAGCGACGCTACCATGACGAGCTCATCGTGCGCCACGACCCCGGCGGCAGACCCTATTACTGGATCGGCGGCGGGCCTCCCTCCAGCGTGCTGGAGCCTGGAACCGACGTCCACGCCCTGGCCCACGGCTTCATCTCCGTCACCCCCCTCAGCCTCGACATGACCCACGACGCCTTCCTTACCACCCTCCGCCAGTGGTTCGAGCCGTCTCTTACAAATCCTTGAGCAATTGCTGAAACGCCTCGGGTGTGAGCTCTATCTCGCGCAAAATCTCACGGATGAGCGGTCGCGCCAGGTCTCTACCGCGATGATGAGGCAAGGTCGTTGTGCGGCCATCTGGATGGCGATAAAATGCATGGCTGCCTCGCTGCCTGACCTTTTCAAATCCGAGCCGGAACAACAGTTTTTCCATCGTCTTTGCATCGACGATCGGCAACCGAGTCACCCTGCCACCTCGATCTGCTGAATGCCCACAAATTGCGGCATGATTTCCAGAATATCCTCTTGTTCTTCCAGACAGAGTTCAAGAACCTCTTTCAGGTTCCTTTGTAATTCGTCAAGCGTCGCGCCCTGAGTATGCGCGCCAGGAATGCCAGGCACGATGCCAACATAGAGTCTGGTGTCTGGATCGTATTCGATATATGCTGTAAAGACTTTCATCATTCACCTCCACTTCAATTATGCCCGAACCAGGCGGTTGATGCAATCCCCACACTGAACACTCCCTCACTGATCACTGATTACTGAATCCATGTCCTTCCGCCCCCTCTTCTCCCGCGACCGTCTCTGGGCCAGTTTGCTCACACTGGCCCTCATCGCGTTGGCCCTCATCGCGCTGCGCGCGATGGCTGCGCGGCCTGTTGGTCCGGGCACAGTCCTCCTGGGCGGGTTTGCGCTGATCCTGGGCGGACTTAGTCTGCTGTTGATCTACCGCCTGTGGGCGCTGCATACGCTGGATTATTGGGTGCAGCGAGACGCCATCCATATCCTCTGGAATGGCGAGGAAGCCATCGTGCCTTTGGATCATGTCCAACGCGTGGAGCGAGGCGACGGCCTGGACCTGAAACCGAACTGGTTGCACTGGCCCGAACCGTGGATCGGCTACGATGCCGACGCCCGCATTCTCGCCTACGCTTCCCAACCGCCTGAACGCAGCCTCATCATCGTCACTGACGAGGAGAACTACCTGATCTCGCCCGACGATCCCGACGCGTTCATTGCCGCTTTCGAGGAGCGCCGCGACTTCGGCCCGGCCCGCAAGCTGAAACCCGTCATCTATCTCGCCCCCTGGCGACAGCATTGGCTGCTACGCGACCGTGTGGCGCAACTGCTGCTCTTTGGCGGGCTCGCCCTGGGCCTTGTTCTGCTGGCCTACGTCACCTGGCGCTATCCTCAACTGCCCGAGACCATCGCCCTCCACTTCGATCTGGACGGCAACCCCGACCTCCTTAGCCCCCGACGTTCCATCTTTCTCATTCCGGGCGTCGCTCTGCTGATTGGCTTTCTCAACGCGGCCATCGGTTACGCATTCTACGCGTATCGACGATTCATCGCCTATCTTCTCTGGAGCGCGTCGGTGATCTTGCAACTGATGGGCCTCTATATCGCCATGCGCCTCATCAATCTTGCTGTGGGATAGGTGGATGCCCGCCTGGCCTTTCACCTCCCTGCTTTTGGGCTTTGCCCTGGCCGCTGTCATCGCCCTGGCCGGGTGGAAGCTGAGGGCGTTGAGCTTCAGCGGCGCGGTGGGGGCCGTCCTCATCGGCGGCTTCGTCTTCGGTTTCGGCGGCCCCACCTGGGCTGTGCTCCTGGTGGCGTTTTTCGCGGCCAGCAGCCTGCTCAGCCGTCTGGGGCGGAGCCGCAAGGCCCGGAATCCCCATCTGGAGAAAGCAGGCCCGCGCGATCTGGCCCAAACCCTGGCCAATGGCGGCGTGGCCTTGCTCATGGCTCTGGCCGTGGGCGCGACGGGCCATGATTCGCCCTGGTATCCCTACTTCGCCCTGGCCTACTTCGGCTCTCTGGCTGCGGCCACGGCCGACACCTGGGCCACGGAGATCGGTCTGCTCTCCTCCCAGCGCCCGCGCCTCATCACCACCGGCGAACCCACGCAGCCGGGCGTGTCGGGCGGCGTCACCCGCATGGGGCTGCTGGGCGGCCTGGCCGGAGGCGCATTCATCGGGATAACCGCGTTCGTCACCATCCAGGCGGCGTCGCTGCTGACCACGGGCGCATGGTTTCTCAGCGATGGATTCCTGCTCATCACCCTGCCTGTCGCGGGCTTTCTTGCATCTCTATTCGATTCATTTTTGGGCGCAACGGTGCAACGGTTGTATTATTGCGAGCGTTGCCAGACGTCCACCGAGAAAAAAGTGCATGACTGCGGCCAGACCGCCCGCCCCATCCGCGGTCTCGCCTTCATGAACAACGACATGGTCAATTTCCTGGCAACCTGCGTCGGAGCCCTCGCCGCTATCTTGCTATCCTACCCCTTCCTGGTTTCATGACCGAAAACGCTTCCTCTTCTTCCTCTGCATCCCCAAAGCCTTTGCTCAGCATCATCATTCCGGCCTATAACGAGGAGCAGCGCCTGCCCGACTCCCTCGATCAGATTGTCGCCTGGTGCGAGACCACGCCTTATGAGGTCGAGGTCATCATCGTCGAGAACGGCAGCAGCGACCGCACTACGGAGATCGCGGAAGCGTACGCCCGGAAACACCCCAACATTCGCGTCTTTCATAGCGAAAAGGGCAAGGGTGCAGCCGTGCGCAAGGGCATCTACGAAGGTCGGGGCGAGTATCTTTTCATGTGCGATTCCGACCTTTCCATGCCCATCTCCGAGGTGGAGAAGTTCCTCCCGCCTCAGCTCAACGGCTACGATGTCGCCATCGGCAGTCGCGAAGCGCCGGGCGCACAGCGGTTCAATGAGCCCGCTTATCGCCATTTTATGGGCCGCATTTTCAATATCATTGTGCGGGCGCTGGCCGTGCCCGGTTTCAGCGATACGCAGGCCGGGTTCAAGATGTTCAAACGGGATGCGGCCATGGATATCTTTCCCTACCAGACCATCATGGGCTGGACGTTCGACGTGGAGGCCCTTTATATCGCCCTGAAGCAGGGCAAGAAGGTGGTGGAAGTGCCCATCAACTGGTACTTCGATGAAGACAGCCGCGTGGATCCCTTGAAAGACACCTGGCGCATGTTCTGGGATGTCATCACCATCCGTCTTAACGACCGGCGCGGCCTATATGACGCCGCGACTCGCGCCAGGGATGAAGACCGAAGCCCATCTTCTCAGCCATAAGGTGAACCGATATGACCAACGATCTCATCAATCAACTGCAAGCCATCGCCCAACAGGCCGAGGATGATCCTCGCGCCGCGCGCAAGGCCCTGCGCCGCCTGGCGCCCGCGCTGCCCGAAACCGCAGAAGTGCAGACCGGGCTGGGGTTGACCTATCTCGAACTGGGCCAACCTCGCGACGCCATGCGCGCGTTCAAGCGAACGATCCAGCTGGACCCGGACAACGCCACGGCCCGCTACCAACTGGGCCTGTTGCAATCGGACCAGGGATTGCTGCCTCAGGCCGAGGCCAATTTGCGCGTTGCTGTGGAGGCGGAGCCCGAGAATCCCGACTATCTGTCGGCGCTGGGGTTCACCTACTACCGCGCGGGCAAAAATGATTGGGCCATCGAGACCCTGGAGAAGGCGTTGGCTGCGGGCGCGGAGAATGAGAACGCGTTTACTGCCTTGGGCTATCTCTATTACGAGGCGGGCGATTTCGCCAAATCTCGGGACGCGTTCTCCCGTCTTCTGGATTTGGATCCCGAGCGGGCGGACGTTTACAACAATCTGGGCTACCTCGATATCCTCACCGGCGATCTGGATCGGGCGACCGAGGAGCTGACCGCGTGTCTGGAGAAGGACGACAGCTATCTCCGGGCCCGCTACAACCTCGCTCTGGTCGCGTGGCTGCAAGGCGACCAGGAGAAAGCCATCGATCTCTACAAAGACGCCCGCCGTCAGGACCGCGGAGACGCCGAGCTCCAGCAGCACATGGCCGATCTGGACGAGGTGGCGGAACACTACGACGAGGAGAAGGGCCTGGCCGCGCTGAAGAACAAGCTGGCCGTGGCGCTGAAGACTGGACGATTGAAGTAAGGCGCATGGAGAAAGAATTCCTGACCTGGCAGGACGTGGACAGGCTGGTGGATGAGCTGTTGCCCCAGATCGCGGGGAAATTCGACGCCATCCTCATAGTCACGCGTGGGGGCATCATCCTGGGCGGCATTCTGGCCGAAGCTTTGGACATACGCGATGTGCTCACCGCGGCCGTGGAATTCCCTCGCGACCCGGAACTCGAAAAGCTCGCCTGGCCCACCTTCCTCCAATTCCCCAGCGACGCCATCCTGCGCGGCCGCCGCATCCTCATCGTGGATGATGTGTGGGACAGCGGGCGCACCATCAACACGGTGCGCGGCCGGGTGGAGGCCGCGGGCGGCATGCCCGCCACTTGCGTGCTCCACTATAAGCCGGGCCGCTCCCTCTTCCCCGACCGCCAGCCCGACTATTACGGCGCGGTCACCAATCGTTGGATCGTCTATCCCTGGGAGATCGACCGCGGCGGGGACTTTGCGGAGTTGATCCCCGATCTCTTTCTGACGTGAGATGAAAATGGAATCTGGTAGACCGGGAAACCAGTAGAGCAGGAAACCAGGAAAACCAGGCCCTGCCGCTCAGCCTCCGGGTCTGCCGGTTTCCCGGTTTACCAGGTTTCTGGAATGCCAGACGCTATTCCCGTAGCAGTCCAACGGCTGGCAAGCCCGCGTCGATACCGATGAGAAATGAGAACGCAGATAACGCGGATGCGACGCTGATTTTCGCAGATGATTTTCACAGATTTTTTCTTTTTTATCTGCGCTCATCCGCTTCAATCTGCGTCATCTGCGTTCCCTAATCCAATTTTCGGAGCAGCCTCCTCGTCCCCCGCGCCATGATCCAGTCCACCAGCCAGGGGAAGAGGCGGTCGAGCCGCCAGATCAGCCTGCCCGCCCAACTGAGGACGACAATGCGGGGGCGTCGCCGCGTCGCCCGCAGGATGGCCTGCGCTGCCTCCTCTGCGGTCTGCGTGCCTGGCGCCCGCCGCTCCTTACCCGGCCGATTGTGCAGACTGCCCTCTCGAATGACGCCCTTCTGGGCCAACTGCACCCCGCTGGTGAAGTAGGGACACACGGTGACAACGTCGACGCCAGCGGGCTTGAGCTCCACCCACAGCGCCCGGGCCCACGCGTTCATGGCCGCCTTGGACGCACTGTACACCGAGGCGGTGGGCGTGCCGATGAGTCCGGCCACCGAGGAGACGTTGACGATGACCCCGCGGCTGGCTTTGAGATGGGGTAGCGCCGCCCGGGCGCAGTACAACGCTCCGAAGAAGTTGACCTGGAACTGACGCTCCGCGTCGCCCGGCTGCAAGTGCTCGAACAGGCCGGAGACGACCATGCCCGCGTTGTTCACCAGCGCATCCACGCGGCCGAAATGCGCGGCCGCCTCGGCCACGAATCGCTCACACTGGACGGGATCGCTCACGTCGGTGGGGATGGCGATGGCCCACTCGGGCCCGCCAAGCTCCTCGGCCAGGCGGGCAAGGACGTCTGCGGAGCGGGCGGCCAACGCCACCCGCGCGCCCGCCTCCCGAAAGGCGATGGCCGCGGCCCGGCCGATGCCCGTGGACGCGCCGGTGATGAGAATGACCTGGCCGTCGAAATCCGTCATGGTTTGCGTCAATGCACCTGGTGGGGATCGAAGCCCATGGGCGGGCGTTTGGGCAGGCCCGACCCCTGCATCTTGATCTCCCCGAACCGCTTCTCGTAATTCTGGAGGTTGTGCGTCAGCGCTTGCAGCAGCAGCTTGGCGTGGTAGGGCGTGAGCACGATGCGGGTTTGCACTTGCGCGTGGGGCATGTTGGGCATCACATGGGCGAAATCGATGACGATCTCATTGTAATTGTGATGGATGATGGCGAAGTTGCTGTAAATGGGCTTGAGGTCCTTGGGCGCTTCGATTTTGAGCTGTTTGGGTTGCTCTTGATTCGACATGGTGGCTCCTGTTCCGAAGATAGCGTTGCGTTGGTTTGCAAAAGCAACTCGAAGCCCGCGTTGGGCGAGTCTGCAACGGGCGTGATGCGTGAAAACGTGGAACGTGAGAGCGTTACGCATCACGCATTACGCATCACGTGCTTGGCTTCCCGCGCGGCCCTGGCCGCGGGGCGTTTTCGTTCGTCTCGGCGAACCGCCGCTGTGAATTGCGTCATTCCGCCTCTGATTGTCCATCCCTTGCCTTGAAATGTCAAGGCGGGATGATCCGAGTTTCCAGTGAATGGAGACTGGCTTACCGAACGTTGTCAGATCATGCTTTCTGTGCTATGATCCATCTGTATTCATTGTTTCATTCATTCATTCATTCATCCCATTTATTCTTCATCATTCCGAGCTGCCGTTTGGCAACAGCTCATTGACAACGCCATAGGAGGTCTTATCCTCGTGTTCGATCGGATTTTTCGCATCCTTGGACTTATCGTTTTCGCCATCATCGGATGGGAGATCGGCGTCATCATGACGGGCGTCTCGAATCCCCTGCAGGACCTGGAATCGCTGAAGTATGTGGCGCCTTTGACGTTGGTTGGGGCCGTGGTGGGGTGGATCATCGCTCCCTGGATTACAACCCGCCCCGCGCGTTACGCCATTCGGGTGGTGCGGCAGATACCCATCGAGGAAGTCATCGCCGGCAGCATCGGCCTGATCCTGGGCCTGATCGTCTCCGCGCTGGTGGCCATCCCCCTGGCCAAACTGCCCCCGCCCTTCGGGCCGATTCTGCCCTTCATCGCCAGCATTGTCTTCGGCTACCTGGGCGCGCTCATCCTGGTGTTGCGCCGGGATGATCTGGTGAAGCTGTTCCGTTCCTTCCAGAAAGAGCGCGGCGATCAGGCCGTGACGACGGAGGATGCGGTCGCACCCGCTCCCTCCCCTCTGCCCCCCGGCCCGACGCCCTTGCTCCTCGACACCAGCGTCATCATCGACGGCCGCATCCTGGACGTGGCCAAAACCGGATTCCTTCCCGGCCCCTTGCTGGTCCCCCGCTTCGTCCTCTCCGAACTCCAATATATCGCAGATTCCTCCGACGCCCTGCGGCGGGCCCGCGGGCGCCGGGGACTTCAGGTGCTGGATGATCTCCAGAAGCTGGACAGTCCCAGGCTGGAGATTGTGGACCTGGACGCGCCCGACGTGAAGGAGGTGGATGAGAAGCTCATGGCCCTGGCCCGTCAATATGGCATCGGCATCGTCACCAACGACTACAACCTCAACCGGGTGGCTGCTCTCCAGGGCGTGAAAGTGCTCAACCTGAACGATCTCGCCAACGCGGTGAAAGCCATCTACCTGCCGGGCGAGCATCTGCGCCTGCGCATCATCCAGGAGGGCAAGGAGCCCGACCAGGGGGTGGGCTATCTGGAAGATGGCACCATGGTGGTCGTCGAGCGCGGCCGCGACCTCATCGGCCAGGAGGTGGAGCTGGAGGTGACCAAAGCCTTGCAGACCAGCGCCGGGCGCATGATCTTCGCCGCGCCCGTGCGAGATTCCGAGTAACCGCTAACGTAGCCCTGTTCACTCGACACGGATACGAGGAAACACGGATAAAATCTTTTTTTGTAACTGCTAACGTACCCCGGTTAACAAACCACAAAGGGCACAAAGGCGCCAAGAACACGAAGAAAAAAATGTATAAATTCCCCTTTGTGCCTTTGTGTCTTCGTGTTCTTAGTGGTTTTCGGGTGATGACCTTAGTAGTTACCTTTTTAAATGACTTCGCGCCTTCGTTTCCTTCGTGCCTTCGTGGCAAAAGAGGGGCTACTGGGGCCAACTACCTTAGCAGTTACGATTCCGAATCCAATTTCCACGGCCGGTAGCGCGCAAAGCCGGCGATACGAGCAACGGCTCGCCGATGCGAACGAAAACGCCTCGCGGCCAAGTCGGCGCGGGAAGCCAAGCACGTAATGCGTGATGCGTAACGATCTCACGTTTCACGTTTTCACGCATCACGTCCGTAGCAGACTCGCCCAACCTCGTCCTGGCGTTCCTCAATCCTAATCCTGATCCTACTCCTATTTATCAAAGCAGCCATGACCCTCAAAGTCTACAACACCCTCACTCGCCAAAAAGAAATCTTCGAGCCCCTGGAACCGGGCGTCGTGCGCATGTATGTGTGCGGCCCGACGGTCTACTCGGACGCGCACATCGGCCACGCCATGTCGGCCATCGTGTTCGATGTCATCCGCCGCTATCTGGAATACAAAGGCTACAAAGTCATCCACGTCATGAACTTCACCGACGTGGACGACAAGATCATCAACAAGGCCCGAGAGCTGGGCGTGGACCCCTTCGAGCTGGCCAACGGCTACATCGAGAAATTCCTGGAGCAGATGGACGCGCTCCATGTGGAGCGGCCTACGGTCATGCCGCGGGTGTCAGGCACGATTGACGAGATCATCGCCATGGTGCAGGACCTCATCGACAAAGGCTATGCCTACGAGGTGGATGGCAACGTCTTCTTCCGGGTGCGCAAGGATGAGGATTACGGCAAGCTCAGCCGCCGCAAGCTGGATGAGACCATGCGCGGGGATCGGGAGAAGTACGCCGAGGAGTTGAAGGAAGACCCCCTGGACTTCGCCCTGTGGAAGGCGCAGAAATCGCCCGACGAGCCCGCCTGGGACAGCCCCTGGGGCAAAGGCCGCCCCGGCTGGCATATCGAATGCTCGGCCATGGTGCGCAAACACCTGGGCCCGACCATCGACATTCACGGCGGCGGCAACGACCTCATCTTCCCCCATCACGAAAACGAGATCGCGCAAAGCGAAAGCTGCAACGACGCGCCCCTGGCCAAATACTGGCTGCACAACGGCATGGTCGTCCTCAGCGGCGAGAAAATGTCCAAATCCCTGGGCAACCTCATCACCATCGACGAATTTCTGGCCGAACATGACGCGGACGTCTTCCGGCTGCTGGTGCTGGGCTCCCACTATCGCAAGCCCCTGGTCTATGACGATCACGTGGTGGCGCAGGCCGAAAAGGCTTATCAGCGCCTGCTGGGCGCCCTGCGCCCGCCCACGGGCGACAAAACCGAAGGCCCGGACGCGGAGGCGCTGTTGGAGGCCGCGCGCGTCGCCAGGGAGCGCTTCGAGGCGGCCATGGACGACGATTTCAACACCGCGGCCGCGCTGGGCCACATCTTCGATCTGGTGAAGGCCATCAATACGGCTCGGGATGCGGGCGTGGGCGGCGAGCCCTTCGCCCAGGCCCAGGCCGTGCTGAAAGAACTGGCGGGCGTGCTGGGGTTGCGTTTGCAGCCCAGGGAAAGCGCGCGGTCGGACGCGGCGCCTTTCATCGATCTGCTGGTGGAGGTGCGGAGCGAGTTGCGCAAGGCCCGGCAATGGGCTTTGGCCGACATGATCCGCGACCGCCTGGCCGAGTTGGGCGTGGTATTGGAAGACACCCGCGAAGGCACGACATGGTCGTGGAAGTAGTCTTTATCCAATTGGGGGAACGCTGATGCCGCAGATGGAATGGATGAACTCAGATAAGCATTGAGGGAGTCATCTGCGAAAATCTGCGTCGCATCAGCGTTCATCAGCGTTCTCATTTCAAACATTTCATGCCCAAATCCCATCGGAAGTCGCGGCCGACGGGCGGCCAACTGCCCAAACGCCCGCGGGGCGACTTGCTTTACGGGCGCAACGCCGTGCGCGAGGCCCTGCGCGCGGGCCGACGCCATTTCCACGACCTCTACCTGGCCCAGGGCGTCAAGGAAAGCCCGGTCATCCGCGATATCCAGGCCCTGGCCCGGCAGCGCGGCTTGCCCGTGCAGCGTCTCGACCGCCGCGTGCTGGACGCCTGGCTGGAGGGAGCGAATCATCAGGGCGTGGCCTTGCGCGCGGGCGGATACCCCTACGTCGAACCTGATGCCATGCTCGCTCACGCCGCGTCGCTGAACGAGCCCCCCTTCCTGCTCCTCCTGGACCGGGTGCAGGACCCGCAGAACCTGGGCTCCCTCTTCCGGGCGGCGGAAGCCTTTGGCGTGCATGGGGTCATCCTGCCCAAACGCCGGGCCGCGCACATCACCCCCGCGGTGGTCAACGCCTCGGCCGGCGCGGTGGAGCACCTGCGGGTGGGGCTGGTCACCAACCTGGTGCAGGCGATGAAGGCGCTGAAGGACGCGGGGTTGTGGATCGCGGGCCTGGAGGCCCGGGAGGACGCCGTAAGTCTGGATGAAATCGACCTGCGCGGGCCTCTGGCCGTGGTGGTGGGCTCCGAAGGCTTTGGCCTCTCCCGCCTGACGGCCGAGACCTGCGACTGGCTGGTGAAGCTGCCCATGCGCGGGCGCATCAACTCCCTCAACGCGGCCGTGGCCGGCTCCATCTTCCTGTTCTGGGCCATGAAGGCTCGCAAAGTTACACAGAGCTCACAGAGCTGATTTGGAGCTTCGCAGAGCTTACAGAGATTCATGGATCTTCGGCCCGGCCATCGACTCAGGCCGGGAGCCTCGCTGGTGGCATTTCCGCTATCGCCAGGGCGTCATCGAAAACTGGGAGGATCGCCCCCTGCCCGCATGGGTGCGGTTGGGCGGTCGGCTGGCCTGTTGCCGAAATCGGGCGTGAGGCCGCCAAGGCTTCAGGGCGATTTGACAGGGGCGATGAAACCTGTTACAGTGTGTCTCGTAGGCCAACAAGCGCATCTGTCTCAAGTAGCAGTCGCCGCAGTTTGGGCGACTGTTTTTTGTTTCAGGAGTCATCGGGCCTACGGCAACAATTCTTTTCCCCAGTTTCACCTTATAGGAGTTAATGTAACACCATGTCTGCACGAGAACAAGGCACCGTCAAATGGTTCAACGCCAGCAAAGGCTACGGCTTCATCGCTCGCGATGATGGCGAAGACGTCTTCGTCCACTTCTCCGCTATCCAGATGGATGGCTTCCGCACCCTGGAAGAGGGACAGCGCGTCGAGTTTTCCGTCGAGAGCGGCCCCAAAGGGCTCCAGGCCCGCGACGTCACCGCCATCTAAACTAAACGCATTTTGAAATCAGGTGTTTTCGGGTAACTGCTAACGTACTTGACTTTAGACCGCCAAAAGCCACGAAGGCTCGAAGTTTTTCGAGGACACGAAGGAAAAATAATGAAAAATACGTCGTGCCTTCGCTTTTCTTCGTGTCTTCGTGGCAAAAAGTGGTCGCGATACCTTAGTAGTTACGTTTTCGGCCTTGGCCACCCGGAGCTGAAACTCCGGGCTACGAAACGACGCCGGGTGAACCCGGCTTTCCGCGGCGCGCGACATGCGCCGTAGCCTCATTGATGGGGCGTCGTTATTAGCCCGCAGGTGAACCTCGGGCGGCGGTGCGGCCAGAGAATCGCCTTTCATGGATGATCCAATGCAAATCAAAAGCCTTGGTTTCAATTTGCTTTCAGTTTAATGCGTTGAATGCAGACGGATGCCTCACTCGATAGCATCCATTTATCTGCTATCATCACGCGAAAAGCGCGAGGGTTTCGGCCCTCGCGTTTTTTGATCTGGTGCACAGCAAACGCGGGGCGATTTCTGGAGCGTCGTCTTTCGAGAATTGGCGCGACATCGTGTAGAATGAACACGATAGCAAGAGAACCCCCTCTGTCTTCACGTTTCGGGAGGTCAGTCATGCCTTTGTTCAATGAGGAACATCTTCAGCGCCTGAGCCAGACGCTCAATCGCTGGAAGGAAACAACCCTGCGCAAGACCCTGGAGAGGCGGCCCGAGCGGTTGAAAAAATTCATGACCACCTCGTCTCGCCCGGTCAATCGGCTTTACACGCCGCTGGATATCGCGGATTTCGATTACGAGCGGGCGTTGGGAATGCCGGGCGAGTATCCTTTCACTCGGGGCGTGCACAGCACCATGTATCGGGGGCGCTTGTGGACCATGCGCATGTTTGCGGGGTTCGGCACGGCGGAGGAGACCAATCAGCGTTTCAAATATCTGCTGGAACAGGGCCAGACGGGCCTTTCCGTGGCTTTCGACATGCCCACCCTCTACGGCTACGACACCGACGCGCCCGAGGCCATTGGCGAATTCGGCAAATGCGGCGTGGCCATCTCCTCCCTGGCCGATATGGAATTGCTGTTCGATGGCATCCCCATGGGCGAAGTCAGCACCTCCATGACCATCAACTCGCCCGCGGCCATCATCTGGGCCATGTATATCGTGGCCGCGGAGAAGCAGGGCTACGACCGCCGCATCCTGCGGGGCACCATCCAGAACGACATCCTCAAGGAATTCATCGCCCAGAAGGAGTTCATCTTCCCGCCCGATCCCTCCATGCGGCTGGTCACCGACACCATCGAGTTCGGGACCCGCGAGATGCCTTACTGGAACACCATCAGCATCAGCGGCTATCATATCCGCGAAGCGGGGGCCACCGCAGCCCAAGAGCTGGCCTTCACCCTGGCCGACGGTTTCGCCTATGTGGAGGCGGCGCTGGAGCGGGGATTGGATATCGACGCCTTCGCGCCCCGGCTCTCCTTCTTCTTCAATGTCCATAACGACTTCTTCGAGGAGATCGCCAAATTCCGGGCCGCGCGACGCATCTGGGCCCGGGCCATGAAGGAGAAGTATGGCGCCAAGAACCCGCGCTCCTGGATGCTGCGCACCCACGCCCAGACCTCGGGCGCATCCCTCACCGCGCAGCAGCCCGAAAACAACATCGTGCGGGTGGCGATTCAGGCCCTGGCCGCGGTGCTGGGCGGCACGCAGAGCCTGCACACCAACAGCATGGATGAGGCCCTGGCCCTGCCCAGCGAAAAGGCGGTGACTATCGCCTTGCGCACCCAGCAGATCATCGCCCACGAATCGGGCGTGGCCAACACGGTCGACCCCCTGGCGGGCTCCTACTACATCGAGAAACTGACCGACGAGATGGAAGCGGACGCCAATCGTTATTTCCAGGCCATTGACGCCATGGGCGGCGTCATCCGCGGCATCGAATCGGGTTACTTCCAGCGCGAGCTGGCCGAATCCGCCTACCGTTATCAGATGGAGATCGACAATCGGGAGCGGATCGTGGTCGGCGTGAACGAGTATGTGGCCGAGGAGCCGCTGGAGATTCCGCTGCTGGAAATGGACCCCGAAGGCTACGACCGTCAGGTGGCCCGGCTGAACCGGGTGCGGGCGGAGCGAGACAACGCCGCGGTGGAAAAAGCCCTGCGCGAGCTGGAGGACGCGGCTCGCGGCGACGAGAACCTCATGGTTCCCATCATCGAGGCGGTGCGGGCCTACGCCACCCTGGGCGAGATGATGGGCGTCTTCCGCAAAGTCTTCGGCGAATACCACGAGCCTGTGTTCTTCTAATGGACATGGTGCAATCTTTGTAGTACAATTGTATTGCAAAGAGGTGCAAAATGACCGAGTTCATCACGACAAATATCCGTCTTCCAGTACAATTGCATCGCGAGCTAAAACGTCGCGCGGCGGAGGAGAACAAAAGCATGGCGCAAGTGTTGCGCGAGGCTGCGGTGCAATACATCGCGTCAGCCAAAACTTCCAATCACGAGGAGATGGAAGCAAGAGATGATGATCCTTTGTGGCTGATCGGGACTGATCCTGTGGATCTGGGGGTGACGGATGCTTCCGTGAACCACGATGTCTATCTTTATGGTCCGCTTTCGGATTCGGCCAAAGCTGAGATCACAGAAAAATGAGACCCCTTTTCGTTGATACCGCAGCCTGGTTGGCATTGGAATCTCGAAGGGATCAATACCATGATGTCGCCTTTGCGTTTGCACAAAATCAGGCACGAGCATTTCAATGGGTCACGACGAATTGGATATTATCCGAAACCGTGACGATGCTACGCAGACGCGCCAACCATGCCATTGCCGTCCGTTTTATGGAGCGAGTGCGCGCAAGTAAACGATTGCAGATTGTACGTATTGAGCCTCCCCACGAGGAAAGAGCCTGGGTAATTTTCAAGCGTTATGCCGACAAAGACTTTGGATTTGTGGATTGCACCAGCTTTGCCGTTATGGAGACCTTTGGCATTGCCGAGGCCTTTTCGTTTGACCATCATTTCCGGCAATTTGGATTTCAAACGCTTCCCCTTCATTCGTTGAGGTAATCATGGATAGAAAAGTACGCGTCTTAGTCGCCAAACCGGGCCTGGACGGCCACGATCGCGGGGCCAAGGTCATCGCCCGGGCCCTGCGCGACGCGGGCTACGAAGTCATCTACACCGGCATCCGCCAGACGCCCGAGATGATCGCGGAGGCCGCGCTGCAAGAGGACGTGGACGTGGTGGGCCTCTCCATCCTTTCGGGCGCGCACATGGCCCTGGTGCCTCGCGTTATCGAGGAGCTGCGGCGGTTGGGCATGGAGGATGTGGTCGTGCTGGTGGGCGGCATCATCCCCGATGAGGATGTGCCCGCGCTGCTGGATATGGGCGTGGCGGGCGTCTTCGGCCCCGGCACCCTCACCTCCGAGATCGTGGAAACCATCGAGAACGCCCTCGGCCGCGAATTGGCGTAAGGATGTTGGATGGCAGTCACCACTGATTACTGAACACTGAACACTGATTACTTTCAATGACCCCATCCACCGTCCCCGAACTCGTCGACGCCCTGCTCGCGGGCAACCGTCGCGCCCTGGCCCGCGTCATCTCCCATATCGAAAACAACACCGACCTGGCCCGACCTCTCCTGGCCGCGCTCTATCCCAGGGCGGGGCGGGCGCACATCATCGGCGTCACCGGCTCTCCCGGCACGGGCAAATCCACCCTGGTCAACGTCCTGGCCGGGGTCTATCGCCAGCGCGACCTCACCGTGGGCGTCATCGCCATCGACCCCACCAGCCCCTTCAGCGGCGGCGCCCTGCTGGGCGACCGGGTGCGGATGCGCGATCTGGCGGGGGATCCAGGCGTATTCATTCGATCCATGGCCACGCGCGGCAGTCTGGGCGGGCTGGCCCAGGCCACCGCGGACGTGATCATGGTGCTGGACGCGGCCGGCTTCGACCGCATCATCATCGAGACGGTGGGCGTGGGGCAGAGCGAAGTGGAGATCGCCAGCGCCGCCTACACCACCGTCGTGGTGGAAGCCCCCGGCCTGGGGGATGAAGTCCAGGCCATCAAGGCAGGCGTGCTGGAGATCGCGGATATCTTCGCCGTGAACAAGGCGGACCGGGAGGGCGTGGACCGCACGGTCATGGCCCTGAAAATGATGCTCAGCCTGGGCGCGCCCGAGAAGTTCCAGGTGATGCATCATGGCCGGATGCTGCCCGTGGAGATTCCCCAGGCCCGGACGGAGTCCCATGCCTGGACGCCTCCCATCATCAAGACCATCGCCGTCTCGGGCGAAGGCGCGGTCGAACTGGCCGACGCCATCGAGAATCACCGCCTCTATCTGGAGCAGAGCGGCGGTCGGGTGTTGCGAGATCGACTGCGGGCCGCCACCGAGCTGCGCATGATTTTGCGCGATTACCTGCTGGAAAAACTCCTGGCCCGCACGCCCGAAGACGTGCTGAAACAGACCATCGACGCCGTCGCCCGCCGTGAGATCGATCCCTACACCGCGGTGCAACAGTTGGTCGATCAAGTTCGTAACTGCTAAGGTCGCGCCGCCGCTTTTTGCCACGAAGACACGAAGAAAACAAAGGCACGACGTATTTTTCTTTATTTTTTCCTTCGTGGCTTCGAAAAACTTCGAGCCTTCGTGGCTTCTTGTGGCCTTAAGTCGAGTACGTTAGCAGTTACTCAAGTTCACTGAACACGGACACGGAGGATCCCCCATGGCCGAAGGGCTGTATGGCGAACTCGCCGTTGTGAGCGGGTCCTGCCATCCTCAACTCGCCGAAGAGATCTGCGACTATCTGCGCATCCGGCCCACGCCCATGCGCATTCGCAAATTCCCCAACGAAAATATCTTCGTGCAGATCAAACAGAGCGTTCGGGGCAAAGACGTGTTTCTGATCCAGCCGTTGGGGCGCCCCGTGAATGATATGGTCATGGAGTTGCTCATCGCCATCGACGCTCTCCATCGGGACAGCGCCGGGCGCATCACGGCGGTCGTGCCCTACTACGCTTATGGCCGCACTGATAAGAAAGATCAGCCCCGCGTGCCCATCACCGCCCGTTTGCTGGCCGACCTGATCACCGTGGCCGGAGCCGACCGCTTCCTCACCATCGACCTCCACGCCGGGCAGATCCAGGGCTTCTTCACCATTCCCACCGACGAACTCACCGCCCGCTACCTGTTCATCGACTACGTGCGCATGAACAAGCTCACGAACCACGCCGTGGTCGTGGCGCCCGACGTGGGCGCGGTGCGGCGGGCCCGCAACTTCGCCCACGCCCTCAACCTGCCCCTGGCCATCATCGAAAAACGGCGCAGTCTGGATGGCAGCAAGACGGAAATGTACAATCTCATCGGCGAGGTGGCGGGCATGACCTGTATGCTCATCGATGACGAGATCGATACGGCGGGCACGCTGACCCAGGCCGCCTATTTCATCAAGGAGGCGGGGGCCACCGACGTCATCGCCTTCGCCACCCACGCGGTCTTCTCCGACCCCGCGGCCGAGCGCCTGGGGGATGCGCCCATCGATCGTCTGGTGGTCACCAATTCCCTGCCCATCCCGCCCGAAAAACGGGAGCGCATCGGCCCAAAACTGGATATCCTCAGCGTGGGGCCGTTGCTGGGCGAGACCATCCGCCGCATCCACCTGGGCGTCAGCGTGGGCGCGATGTTTCAAGAGTGAGGAATGGGATTAGGATCAGGATCAGGTTTGGGATTGCGATGAGCGCACATGAGGCCCTGTTCGCCCGCATCCACATTTCGCCCGAAGCGCTGGCCCGCTCGCCCGGGCATGTGAGCGAACGTTTCGCTACGGGCGTGGCGGCCATGCAGGCCACTCTGGCCTATCTGCGTCCCCTGCCCCCGACGTTGGTGCAGCGCTGGCTGGCGCAGGAGCGTGGCCATATCGTCATCGACGCCTCGCAGCACAGGTTCGAGCCGGGATCGTGCGCTTTTCGGGGACGATGGTTGGAGGATGTGGCCTGGGTGAAGCTGGCGTTGTTGGTGGATGATCCCATCCGTTTTCTCACGCCCGTGGGCGCGCTCATCGCCCATCTCATTGGCTGGGGAGAGACGCCCGGGCGGGATGCGCAACCCTGGCGGGATTTCGTGCGAGGCGTGCAATCGGGTTTCGAAGCGGGGTACGGGCGCAGCGACGCGGCCCGGTGCGACGTGGATGCCTATCTGGCCGAGGGCATTGCCTGGTATCTCACGGATCGCCGGGGGCTGAACGTCGAAAACCCCCGGCTGGAGAAGCTGCTGCGGGCCACGGTGTTTAGCGCGGCCTTTTTTTCTTGAAGTGACATATTCGTACTCCCCCATGCCCCCACGCCTGAGAATTGCCTCAAATCGTAGGGATGCGTCCTGTTTCGGTTGAAGCTGTACTCACCGACTGAAGTCGGACCCTTAAGGCCTACGGCCAATGGACGGCCTTCGCCGTCCTAACTTCCGATCGACGGAGGTCGACCACTGGCGCGAAGCGCCTCAAACGCCCGGGTTTACTCGGCCAGGACGCTGGCGCCAACTCATTTAGGACGCACTCAAATCGTTGAAGCCCGGAACGGTCTTGCCACTTTCGTTCCGGGCTTTTTTCGTAACTGCTAAGGTATCGCCACCACTTTTTGCCACGAAGACACGAAGAAAAGCCAAGGCACGACGTATTTTCCTTGATTTTTCCTTCGTGTCTTCGAAAAACTTCGAGCCTTCGTGGCTTTTGGCGGCCTAAAGTCAAGTACGTTAGCAGTTACCTTTTTTCTCAACGTGTTTGGGGGATGGATGGGATCAATTCCCTCCGATACCCTCCCTGTGTAACAGCCGCGTGAGCTGTTCCGGAAAGAGATGGGGTTGGCGCCCATTTCAAATCTCTTTCACGCCGCTCGGGGCAGATGCACGATGAGCGTCGTGCCCGCACCTTCGGTCGATTCCGCTTGCACCTCGCCGCCCGATTCGGTGACGATCTCCTTCACCAGGGCCAGGCCCAGGCCGCTGCCCGTGCGGTCGCGGGCTTTGTCCACCCGATAGAAGCGGTCGAAGATGTGGGGCAGGTCCTGGGGCGGGATGCCCATGCCCGTATCCCGCACGACGATCTCCACGCCATCCTCCACGGCTCGGGCCTGCACCGCCACCCGACCCCCCGCGGGGGTATATTTGATGGCGTTGTCCAGCAGGTTGCGCAGGATGATCTGGCAGTCCTGGGCGGCCAGGCGCGCGGGCGGCAGCGATTCGGGAAGGTCGGTCGTCAGGGTCAGGCCCGCGTGTTGGGCCAGGGGCTGCATCAGATCGACGACCTGACGCAGGCATGGCGCGATGTCCAGGGGTTCGGGCGGCGTTGGGGAGGCCGACTGCGCCCGGTCCAGCGCCAGCAGTTGCTGGAGCAGCCGCGCCAGGTTTTCCGACTCCTGATGGATGTCGCGGATGTAGCGCTCGCGGCGGGCGTCATCGGCTGTGGTCATTTGCAGCAACTCCGCCCGGAGCTGGATGGAGGTAACGGGACTGCGCAGTTCGTGGGAGGCGTTGGCCACGAAGGCCCGCTCCCGGGCCAGCAACTGGCTGATCTCCTCGGCCATGTGGTCGAAGGCCGCGGCCAGATCGCCCAGCTCGTCCTGCCGGTCCATCTCCAGCCGCACGCTGAGGTCGCCCGAGGCCAGCCGATGCGCGGCCGCGGTCAAGCGGCGCAGAGGCCGGGTGATCTGCTCGCCCAAGAGGATGGAGGCCAGGATGAAGAGCCCTGTCAGAACCAGGGTGGCGGTGATCAGGGTCAGCCACATGGCCCGCACCCGTTGTCGAATATCGGCTGTGGGGATGGAAAGCTGCACCAGGCCCTCGACGCCATCGTTTCCCAGAATGGGCGCAGCGACGAACAGCCGGTCTTCCCCCGTCCATTCATCGAAGCGGATGTCGTGATCATCCTGCTGTCGGAACGCGGCCAGGATCTCGGGATGCCGATCTTCCACATGCACCGGCACTTGGGGATCGGAGGAGTAGCGCACGGTGAGGTTGGGATCGAGAATGGTCACGCGGGCGTTCATCTCCTGCGCAAAGCTATCCACCAGCGCTTTGAAATCCCGGTCACCGATGGGAGCGAAAACGACTGTGTGGTCCTTGTCTCCATCATCATCATCATCGTGTTTCTCCTGATCCTTTTCGTAGTACGCTTCCTCGTAAGCCAATTGTTGCTGCACAGGTTCGCGCAGGCCATTGGCAACGATAAGCGCCCGCACTTCCAGTTCCGCTTCCGCCTCCTCGATGACGCCTTTTTGCAGGCGCAGGCCCGTCCACAGGGCGAGACTGCCCAGGGCCAGCAGGATCAGCGTGAGGTTGACCAGGATGATGCGGGTGGTGAGGCTGCGTCGGGGATCGAGGCGATGCAGGATGGTGATCATGTTGGGCTTTGGAATTTGATCTCACGCAAAGTCGCTGAGATGGTTTGCAAGTATGCAGGTTTGGCTTCACTGCAAAAAAGGTTTTTCAACACGGAGACACGGAGGACACAGAGAAAAATAAGGGGATTCACGGAGAAAATTTTCTCCAAACCTTATCTTTTTCCTCCTCCGTGCTCTCTGTGTCTCCGTGGTTAATGTTTT
>Ga0256832_1000445_pt1 | contig 26426 bp, 23 predicted proteins | sample 134614metaG_FD_190534 | JGI IMG/M metagenome (GOLD analysis project Ga0256832, IMG submission 190534) | Hydrothermal vent microbial communities from Lau Basin, Pacific Ocean - 134-614 | ecosystem: Environmental > Aquatic > Marine > Hydrothermal vents | place: Pacific Ocean: Lau Basin | collected... | reverse complement strand
TGGTTGCGCTCAGGATGTTGCCCTCGGCGTCGTAGGTGTATCTGACGGTGTCGCCGTCCACGCTCTGGGCCGTCGGGCGTCCCAGCGCATCGTAGGTGTATGTGACCGTCTTGCCGTCCCTCCGTTTTACCGACTTGACGGTATTGTCACTATTGTAGGTGTAGGTGGTGACCCCGCCGTCGGGCCGCGTCTCGCTTGCCAGCCTGCCGTATTCGTCGTAGGTGTATACGGTCTCGTTGCCTACGGGGTCTTTGACGGAGACGAGCCTGCCCGTCTTGTCGTAGGTGTATTCGACCGTATTGCCGATGGCGTCAATCGTTTTTACTATCCTGCCCAGGGGGTCGTACTCGTAGGATGTCGTCCTGCCTTCGGCGTCGGTGACGCTCTGCTCCCTTCCGAGGTCGTCATATGTGATGGTCGCGGTGTTGCCCGATGCGTCGGTAATCGTCACGGGCCTGTTGTCCGCATTGTAGGTTATGGTCGTTTTGTTTCCCATGGCATCGGTAACCTCTACGACATTGCCGTTGCCGTCATATTTGAAATATTGTGTGTTCCCATTCGCATCGGTGACGCTGAGCGGATTCTGCCTTGCATCGTAGGTGATGACGGTCGTGTGCCCGAGCGGGGAGACGATTTTGGATGGGCGGCTGTTCGTACCCTCGTACTCGTAGCGCGTCGTGTTGCCGAGGGGGTCTGTGACGGCAACGAGCCTCCTCATTCCGTCGTACACCCTGCTTACGGTTTGGCCCAGGGCGTTCGTGTCGGTCGTGGTGTTGCCGTCGGTCCGCCTCGATATCCTGTTGCCCATCGGATCGGTGACCGCGACAATGATACCGTTGCCGTTGAGTTCGTACGTTATCGTCCTGCCTGCATTATCTTTTTTGGATATTCTGGTGGGGCTTGTGTATGTGTAGCTCCATCTTCGTTCACCCTCCGTGTAGCTTGCCACACGTCCCCTCGAGTCGTAAGTGACCTCTATGACGCTCCTCTGTTCGGCATCGGTTACGGATGTCAGGAGCCAGTATACCTGGGCGTCGTTTGACGCCTTGTATCTTTTGTAGGAGTAGCTGCGTACGCCGCCCGACGGATCGACGACCTCCACGAGGTTGCCGTTCCCGTCGTAGCTGTAGTTCCATGCCCTTCCGTGTCCGTCGCTGACCTGTGAGACTTTCCCAGTCGTGTCATAGTAGAATTCGAGGCTTTGGGCGCTGTCCGACACCACCCTCTGCAGCAGCATGTTGTCGTCGTACTCCAGCCTGAGGCTCCGCCCTTTTGCGTCCACCACCTCCGTAAGGTAGCCGTCGTAGTATGTCTCCACCGTTCCGTTAGGATAACTGAGCTTAACCCTCTTTTCATCCACATACTCCGGGACGAAACCGGTCTTGCCGAGATCTTCGAAGCTCTTTTGCTGTGGATCGAACGAGAAGTAGTAGCGTTTGCCGTTGGGGAAGCGGAGCAGGTAGTATTCGCGCGATATCCGGCTGTTGTTGCCATCCCTTTCGTAGCGGACGACGTGCGTGAATATCTTTTCGAAACCGCTTATAGTGCTGTTGCCGAAAAGCCCTATGTACGGGTTTTTCGAATGGTAGTTCCTCTGCAGCCTGACGGCCGGTGTGCCGGGCAGCGCCAGATCCGTCTCGCTCCAGTCAAGCAGGCCCAGCTTAAGGTATACGGGGGAGCCGTGGTCGGAGCCCAGGCCGCCTGCACCGCCGCCTCCCGGACCGCCCGTACCACCGGGGGCCCCTCCGCCCCCTCCGCCGGAACCGAAGCATGAGCTGCAGGGGTTCGCATCCGGATCGCATTCACACCCGGGACCGTTGGGGTTGTTGCAGCACGGGTCGCCGTTGCACCCATACGGAAAGTCGGGGTCTGTGCGGTCTTCATAGCTGCTCCATGCGTAGTTGTATGCATAGGCGGGTGAGCCAAGGCCGCTGAAATTGAAGAGCAACAGTACCGTAAGGGCCAGTGATCTGATCAGTGGTTTCATCGTTCACTCTCCAGGAGGGTTTTTATCTCTTCGTCTTCTTGTGACAACCGTCTCTTGATGCTTTCGAGCTTTCGGGCGGTCTCCCCTTCACGGTAGAGCGGATCGATCTCTTTCGAATGGCGCGTGTAAAATAGTGCAGCCTCAGACGGTGTCGTACCCGCTTCCAGATAGAGGCTGTGTATCTTTTCCTGTGTATCTTCACTTATGCGGATGAGTTCGGATGTATCGCACCCTCCCCCCTCCAGACAGTTCTTCTGTTTTATCATCCCTTCGAGCGTAAGCTCCATGCTCTTCACTTCGAGCATGATATAGGTCTCTTTGTCCATTGCCGCAAGCGGTGCGGCAGACAGCAGAAGAGAGACGGCGATTATGTTCACGAAATTGATACGCATGGAGCCCCCTTAATAAGCTATTCTCATAATATTGAAGCGCATGATCGAGCGGTACCCGCGCTCGTCGACAGCCCTGACGCCGACCGTATAGCTTCCCGGTTTCAGACGCACCCCGTTGTTGTCGCGCCCGTCGTACTCTACGGTATTGGGACCCTGCGACAGCGAACTGTATTCGCGTGTTGCCGCGACCGTACCGCTGGAAGCATCGAAAACCACCAGTTCCGCGGTTGCGCTCCTTGATAATTCGAAACCGATCTTCACTTTTTTGGGCACCCCTCCATCTTCGTGGCTGGTCGGTGTGAATATAGGCGGGGAGACCGAGATTTCACTTATCCGGACGCCGCCTTTTACATAAATCGTGTTGTCCGGCATCGTATACCACCAGGCACCGTAGAGGAAATATTTGCCGGCGGGCGGTTTTACTATGGCCCCTTCGTCGTTTTGCGAATACCAGACGTCGGTATAGCTCCCCCTGCCCAGCGGCTGCCTGTTCCTGAACGTCACTATCCTGGTGTTGGAGTATGTATATCCCATGAACGAGATGACTTCAGCAGCCCGCGGTATCGTGAACGTTATCCTGACCGGTCTGTTGTCGTAAGGTGCAAAGTGGAGCGGCGCTTTGGTTCTGTTCATTCTCTCCCTCTTGCCGCCGGTACTCTCCCTGAGATCGAGCTTTTCAATCCGGCCGTTCTCCTTATAGTAAAGCACGGCGTAGTACGGGCCCTCTTTCAGCTCAACGCCACCTTCGCCCAGACCGTCCCAGATATCTTCGTAACTGCCGGCCTTCCTTACGCTCCAGGGCACCAGTATCCTTACGGGGTTTTGCAAAGAGTCCTCTATGACGAGTTGGACCGGCGCATCGGCCGAGAGGGTGGAACGTACAGTGGCGGTCTCCCCGGTCGAGGGGTCTATGGTGTCGGTACTTACCGAAAGGGTCACCTTTTGACCCGACTCTATGCTTATCGAGTCGAAAGTGGTGCGGTCGTCGGTCGTGACCGCTTCCACCCTCGGATAGAACGTTCCAGCCCCGTTGTAAGTGTGGCTTACGGCAGGCGAATCGCTGCTGTTGTAGTCCCAGGTCCCGTCACCGTCGAAATCCCAGCGGAAGAGTTTGAAACCTTTGCCCTGCGGGTCGACCGCATCGGCATCGAAAGAGACCGTAAGCGGGGCGCTGCCGCTTGACGGCGAGGCATTTGCCGTTACACTCGGGGAGCCGGAATCCGATGCCAGTACGGTCGTAGTGGGTGTGGTATACACGGTTGATGCGCCCCTGCTGTCGGTAACCCTCAAAACGGCGTTATACATGCCGACGGTTTCGTAGGCGTATTCCGCCTCACCCGTGACGTTACTTTCGTAATCCCAAATCCCGTCGCCGTTGAAATCCCACTCATATTTCGCTATGCCCTCGTTGTCGATTGCCGTGACATGGAATTTGACCGTCAGCGGGACCGGTCCGTTGGAAGGTTCCAGGTCGACACTTACCTGCGGAGGGGCGTTTCCGATATGCACTGTGACATAACCTTCCGCCGTTTTGCCGTTTGTATCGACGACTTTCAGTCCCACCCGGTAGTCTCCGGGAAGGCTGTAGCTCCTTCTCGTGGAGTCGGGGAACAGATTTCTGTTTTCAAAGCTCCCGTCGCCGTCCATATCCCAGTAGTAGTATGTAACTGCGGTATCGGTCGTCACTTTGGGATAGAACCTTACCGTCGCGGGCGCAAATGCCGAGGGCGGTACGGCTACCGGTATTGCCGAAAGCGACTCTTTTTCCCTCAGGAAAACGGAAAATTCGGCGGCAGCCGCGTTTCCGGCATTGTCCGTGACTTCTACGACCATTTTTATATTTCCGTACGGAAGCGGATCGGAGTCTGTCGGAATATATACGAAAATATCTGTGTTGTTTGTATCCTGTACAAGCCGCCCGGTACGGTTTTCATCGGGGAAATAGACGGAGGCGCTGCCAGCGTCCACCCCCGAACCGTTTTCATCATCCCTGATAACGAAAAAGAGCTTTTGCAGCGGATCCGTTATTATCTCCCCCGGTTTCGGGGAGTCCATGGTGATGGTCGGAGGGAGGGTGTCGTAGCGGCCGAGATAGGAGAAAGTGTACTCCCCGCGGTTTCCTATTTTATCGGCCAGCGATATACGTACGCTGAAACGGCCCGAAGGGAGCCTGTGGGTGTTGTCCGGTGTTATGGATACCGTTCCGGATGCCAAAGAGCACAGCCCGCTCCACTCCTCTCCCTCCACGCGGCACTCCAGACTCTTTTCATCTATCCCGGTCCCCGCATCAACCGCTTCGTACCGCAGTACGGTGAGGTCGTCCGTCACGGTTGAATTTACGTCGGGAGCCAGCGGTGAAATTACCGGCGGGAGCGTATCCACAAATATATTGAGGCTCTTTTTGGCGGCTGTTATCCCGAACACCCTTTCCAGCAGGCTCTGTTTTTTGTAGGGGACCTCGAGCAGGATGGTCACATTACCCTCCGGAAGGAGCCGCCCGTCGGCAGGCACATAGACGATCCTGAGCGGATCCTTCTCCCTCGGCCTGCGGTTTTCGACCGTTGTGTCCGAAGTTCTGTTCATATCGTTGACAAGGAGCTTTCTCTTTTTCAGATTTAGTGCGATTTTCGCCTTCCTGTCATCGGCGGTGAATACCACACTGATGTTGTTCTCCTTGACACTGGTGCCGTCGGGTATGTTGGTTTCGAACCCTATACCGCAACCGGCAGTCAAAAACCCTATCAGTACCAGACCCGACATTTTCATTTTACGTACTATTCTCTCCGGCATGGCCGACCCCTTCCGAATATGCTGAATTGTTTCATCCTGATACAACATGTTATTACATGTAGTCTTAGTAAAATATTAAATCTTGCTATTTAAGGTTTATTTGATAATGAATCTCCTGCTCTCTGCCGCGACACTGCCGTCGAATGTTGTTACGTTTACAGTAAGAACATGGTCCCCTTTTTCAAGTCCGTTCGGCTTGTATATCCATCTTATCGGTATATATCCCTGCTCGGCCTCGGATACGAATGTGCCGTCGACATAGAAGCTCACTTCGTACTGTTTTTTTTCGATCAGGGCCAAATCGTCGTTGTTCATCTCCAATATTACGGTTGCAGGTTTGTCGTTTCCGAGTATATAGACACCGTTTTTTTCAGGGGCTCCTGTTATTTTCAGGTTGAGTGCGGGGGTCCGTTCCTCGATTCTGCACCTGTAGTAGTGTGGTGAAATCCTTTTTCCGTTCCTCTCGAGCATCTTCGCCGGGATCGTCTTCGGCAGGTTGCATGAGAGCTTTTTGCGTTTGAAGTATGAGAGATAGTCCTCTTTTTTGTTGTTGGTGGTGATGATGGAGTAGTCTGCAAGTGCGTATGCACTGATTGCGGCCGTATAGTGCAAACCCGTGAAGTCGACCTTTCCGGTTCTGTCTTTGAAATTCCATCTATGCCTTATTTTGCCGCCGGATCTGGGTTTCCAGTCAGATAGTATCCTGAGCATCGGTCCGTTATCAGTGCCTACACGCACCAGTGTCCTTGCCGGCTTGGGGAGCGTATATGTTATATTGCCCCCCATGTCGGCTTTTCTGTCCAGATTGTTCAGGACCTCACCGCCTGTTTTCCTGGGATCGTATGAGAAATTTCCCTCCGGCGTCTCCAGCCTGAACAGGGGAATGTAGGCCTCATCGGGCACCGTTTCGCCGTCGTCGTCTGTACCGTCCCAGACCACCGAATGGGTTCCGGGCGCGAGGGGTCCCGCCTCTATCGTCTTTATCGTGTCCCAATCGCTTGTGTAGATCTCCACTTTCACCTTCCCGGCCCTCTCCGTACGAAAGGCGATCTTCAGCTTCTGTCCCAGCGCGGGGGAAAACTCGGTTTTTTCAAGCTTCACGGGCCCTATCTCGGCTGCGCCGAGAGATACCGCACATAGAGAGGCCGCAAAAAAGATTACCGCCCTTTTCATGGGTAGACCTTCAGGTTTCTTATTCTATGGTATTTTTCGCCTATATCGACGGCAACGGTTTTGCCGTTTTTGCCCAGGTGCATCAATTTGCCTTTACCTCCTTTTGTCCTTATAAAATAGATTCCGCCATCTCCGTCCGGATTGGGCCAGGCATCCGCGGCCCCGTCTTCATATGTGACCTCCTCCCCCCTGCAAAATCCACGATTCAGCCAAAGCCGATAGATGGAATACCCGGTGTCCGTTTTGGCGCTGTAGTACAGGGCCCCTTCGGCCGGGCTGTATGCCGGCTGGTGGGCAAGACGGTTTTCGAGCGTGATCTGCCTTGAAAGGCCTGTATTGTCGTTTAGCCAAATCTCCTGTATTATCCTTCCGCATCCGTTCGCGCAGGAGACTTTCGCGAAAAAAACCTTGCCGTCTCCTATCCAGGGGTCGAGCACCGTCGCATGCTGATGTACCAAAGTGGAACGCTTGTCGGGATCCGTTATGTCGAAGCGTACGATTTTGGTATCTTTGCTGCTGCCGCCCATGAGTGTCACGACCGATGCAGCGCCTTTCGTATCGAGGAACAGCGGTTGCGTATATGCGTCGTTCCCGGCTTCAAAAAGAGTGTATTCCCTGCCGTTTTCGACAATCCTGACGCTCCTGTCCGCAGCGACGTACAGGAGCCTCCACCCGCTCTTGTCGAAGTCGAAACTCTGAACCTCCAGTTCGGTATGCAAAAAACTGCATACACCGTCGAAACATACGACAGGCTGCCACCCCTTTTCCGCATCGAGGGCAAGAAACGAAATGACGGGTCCCTTTTTCATGCCGCCCCCAAAAAGCACCAGACAGAGCGACAATATGGCAACCGAAAATCTCATCTGTCATTCTCCTTACAGTAGTCATCTATGATGGAAAAAGCTTCGGAAAGGTCGTGTGGCCCGGGATCTTCAGGCAGCGCATCGTGGATCTTTCTCTCCAGTTCCAAATATTCGGGAAACTGCTGTTTGCGCCAGGGTGCCATCTCAAGCAGCCTCGAAACCTTGACGAGTTTCTGCGTGCAGGAGTCGGAGATCCCGAGTCTCCTTTTCGCACTCTCGAACGCCGTAAACCTTGAACTCCTCCTATACGGGGAGGATGTCGTATTTATCTGCAGTGCGGGAGGTACCGATGCCTTCCGCCCTTTTTCGATTCCTGCGAAGAGCGCCCCGGGGTCTTTGTATCTTTTTATTAGCCATGCCGTAAGAACGGAGTCGCTCTCGTATGGGAAGTAGGCGTAATATGTAACGGCACCGACGGTCGATAAAGCCAGGAGGAGTGAAAATAGAATTCGAATCATTTTACCATTCCCGTCCACATCCGCGACCAGTCGGAGCACCCGCCGATCTCTTCGACGGAGCTTTTGGAAACGGCCTGGCCGTTCTCCAGCAGTATTATACTTTTTAGGTTCGGAGGCAAAATAGGATAGTGGGTGACCTGCACGATGCATGACCCCCTCTCTGCGCAAGCCCTGTATAGCATATCGCTCAGCTCCTTTGCCTGTACCATATCTATGTTTGCGAACGGTTCATCCAGGAAAAGGAACTCTGGATCGGCCGCAACGGCCCTTGCCAGGGAGAGTTTCCTCCTTTGTCCCCAGGACAGGGAAGAGGGTTTGAGCGATCTCTCCCCTACAAGACTGAAAGCCTCCAGTATCGACTCCTCCAATTCATGTTTTTTGAAAGGATTTCCCCTGTTCAGGACGAACCTGATGTGTTGAATTACACTCATATGGGGCCAAAGGGCGTTCTCCTGCGAAAGGAGGTAGATCCTGCCGCGGGTGTTTGCGAGATCCATGTCGAACGACTCTTTCCCCTCAAACATCCGGACAGACCCCCTCTTTAACCTCTCCATGCCAAGAGCGCTTTTAAGGAGGGTGCTTTTCCCGCTTCCGGAAGCACCGATGATTATGTGGTGCTCACCCGCAGCGAAGACGAGTTCGGGTATATGCAGGGAGAAAATACCGCCCTTCTCCACAAGTACATCTTTCATCACTATCATACAGCCCTCCTTGGAGCCAGCAGGACCGCAGCGGCTGCGACGGCAAGGCCCGCAATTATCTCGGCCATGGAGAGAATTGCTATTGAAACGGTGTCGCCGTAGTGAAGAAGATTGTAAATCCTTACCACCAAAACCTCCGTTCCGGCAGGTGCCAGCAGAAGGGGGATATCGAGTTCATAGAGTGCCAATACGGCAAGTATGAGAAACTGCAGAGTCCAGACAGCCCCCTTTTCCGGAAGCTCTACATGCAAAAATCTTCTCCAGGGCGTGATGCGGACATACCTGAAAAAATCATCTTTGGCAAAATAGCGTTTTTCGAGCCACAACATGAAGTATGCAGCCGGTAAAAGTGCATACATATACCCCGCAAGCAATACGGCGGTGTCGCTCCATTGGCTGTTGAAGCCGGTGTACTGGTAAACTTCCAGAATCATGAGGGCCAGCAGGGAGTTGGGCAAAAAAAAGTAAAGCAGCATTGTGTAAACCGTGATTTCGGATCGGCCGGTTGTCTCATACAGAACCCTTGCCGCAACCATACCGACCGCGGCTGCAGCCGAGGTTATAACCGTCGTGTAGAAGAGCGTACCCCCGTTTTCCGCCAAAACCTGCACCAATGAGACGTCCGAGGCGATTAGCTCTTTTAAGAGAACAAACAGGATCGAAGAGAGCAGAATCAGCGGTACAGCCGTCCAGACAAACTGCAAAACGCCTCCTGCAAGCGGCTTTTGGAAACCGGATGTCTCATCCGGATTGTGAAAATCATTGTGAAGCGAATTTTTCAAAACGGCCCAGAACACAGATAGAAAAAGCGCCAAAACAGCCAGGGTGGGCATCATGGATGCCAGGGCGGAAGAGATGTCATCGGAGAGTATTATGTTGGAGAGTATATATTCGCCATATGTCCTGTAACCCAATATGGAAGGCACATCCTGTGAGAAGAAGTTCAGCATCAACAGCGGCAGCGAAATAATCGCGAAGGGCTTGAGTAACTGCGGAAGAACGATATGCACAAAGACCCTTCCCGGGGATACCACACTACGGGCGGCATATAGGGCGAAACCGGAAATCCTGCCGGAAAAAAGTGTAAGTGAGAATATTGAAGCGACCGCCCAACTCCTTATTCCGTAAACGAGGGAAGATGTTGTCAATGCGCTGAAGTAATCCGTCCAGCCGTCGACCATTTTGAAAAAGCCCAGCAATACGACAGGATGTATAAAAAAGAGGGTAATGGAGGCTGCTATGAACAGCCTGACAAGCCATGCCCGCCCGTCCGAAAGGACGGCCCATGACGCAGCGATGCCGGCGATCGCAAAAGGGATTGTGGATAACAATGCAAGTTTGAGGGAGTTCAGGGCGAAGGGTATTTCGAAATGCAAACCTCCCTCCGACAGGAGACCGCTGCCGCCGCTTATGATAAGCAGCAGACCGAAAATCGGCAGGAGCAGTATCGAGGCGCCGGACAAACCTTTAAAAAACCTCATTCGATCATCTCTTTGAAAATATCCTTTCCTTCACGGTAGCCTTCAAGAAGTTTTTTTGCCGGAAGCGTCCAGTACTTACAGGCACCCCGCCGGTTGCCCGACAAAAGCGTAGTATCTATAGCGCCCATTTCCGCTAGAGCCTGCTCCGTCCCGGGAGACAAGAGGAAATCGATAAGTTTTTCGGCGTTTTGGGGGTTCGGTCCCCCCTTGACCATGGAGACGGTACCGTAGAGCAAAAAGTTCCCATGCCCATCCTGATCGTAGCAGAGCGCTTTTACATCTTTTTTCCGTCTTAACCCGGATAATACGTCATCCGTATCGGTCAAACCGGCGGAATATTCTCCAGATGCCACAGACTCCATGACAACCGAATTGCCTGCAACAAACGCGGTGTCATCTCTTTTAATCTTTTCGGCAAGCTGCAGGAAACGTTTTTTACCAAGGCGTGAATAGAGGGCGGAAAAGTGTGACAAAGCGGTACCGGCAAACGGATAAGAGAGTACAACCCCCCCGTTCAGGCTACCGCTCCAAAGCTCGTCGAGGCTTTTCGGATATCTGGAAGGGTGCATGATCTGCGGATTCACAACTATCACCCGCATACGCCCTCCAATGCCGAACCATAAATGGTTGTCCGCATCATAGAGATCTTTGGAATGGTAAAGCTTCTCTATATTAGGGGGCCTATAGGGAGAAAAGACCCCCTTTTCGGCAAGGATGAGAGCCTGTAGCGGCTCAGAATTCCAGAAGAGATCCGCCCTCGGGTGGCGCATTTCAGCAATTAGCCTCTTCTTGAGGCCTACCGCTTTCGAGGCTTCGGCATCGTATAAAGGTTTAACCTTGATACCTGTCTTCTCTTCGAACATTTTGAATATTTTGGATGAATAGACCTGGTCTACAGAGGTATAGACAACCACTTCGTTAGCCGAATCGGAATCTTTGCCCTGTGAGCATCCCAAGAACGATACCAGAATAAAAAGAATAGGCAGAAATCGATAAAGGGTTGCGTGAACAGCCATTCAGTATCTCCTCCCGGGCAATTTTACGGCCGAAAAATATCCACTCATCCGACACGAAAAGCAATTATACACAATTAAACCAAAAAATTGTTATTGATTTTTTTCAAAATAGATGTGAGCAACCGAAGCTTCACTAACCGATTGCGCAAAGGGGTGAACTTCGAATATGAGACTGAAATAATGCAGCAAAATTTTAAATTGACTGATGTATGTTTAATGTGAGGAAATGCTAACGGTCCACATCGGCCAGAACGAATGCGGTTGAAACCTCCACACCGTTGCGCCGAAGTACTCCGTAAGCCTCCTGCAGTGTCAGACCGGTCGTGACAATATCGTCCACGAGCACGGCCTCTATTCCGCCCGGGCCGCTGTAGCCGAATCTTCTCGGGTTTTCAAGCCTGAAAGAGAGCGGCCGACCTGCATAGGAGACCCTGTTTCGCGCCCTGAGCACGTTCCACAGAGGGGTATAGCCGCACTTTTTGAGCTCTTTTGCCAAAACGGCCGTATGGCTGTATCCGCCCGAAGAGTCGTCGTCTACCGGAACGGCATAGATCTCTCCGTCCCTCCTCTCCATGATTTTGAACGTTTCGTATGCGATTATATTGTAAACGAACCATCCGTGCGGCAGATGTTTGCTGAGCAAAAAGGGCTCGATCTCGTCGTAGGAGTAGAAGCTGAGCACATCGAGTCCGCACGCGAGACGCCGAAGCTTCGGACGGGGAGCGAAAGATAGCTTCCTGCACTCCCTGCAGAGAGGTGAAAACGCCAATCTCCCGCAACTGAGGCAACGCAACAGAGACCTCCTCTCTCCGAGTAGAAAAGTAGTGCGAAGCCGAAGCCCTTGGCCCGCTTCTCAGTCTATCTTAAGTACGGCCAGGAACGCATCCTGCGGAAGCTGCACCTTGCCTATCGCTTTCATCCTCTTCTTTCCCTCTTTCTGCTTCTCGAGCAGTTTTCTTTTTCTGGTTATATCTCCGCCGTAGCACTTGGCGGTAACGTTTTTGCCCATCGATTTCACGGTCTCTCGGGCTATCACCTTGTTGCCGATGGAGGCCTGTACGGCTACCTCGAAAAGCTGGCGCGGAATAAGCTCTTTCATGGCCTTTACGAGCTCCCTGCCCCGCTGCTGCGCCTTTTCACGCGGCACGATGATGCTCAGGGCGTCCACCACATCGCCCGCCACCCGTACATCGAGCTTTACAAGGTCGCCTTCGCGATACTCTATAGGCTCGTAGTCGAAGCTGGCGTACCCCTTCGTGGCGCTTTTTAGCTTGTCGTAGAAGTCTACGACGATCTCGTTCATCGGCACCGCGTATACGAGCATCACCCTCTCTTCGTTTAGATACTCCATCTTCTCCTGAACACCGCGCCTGTCGGCCATCATCGTTATGATGTTGCCCAGGAACTCTCTGGGGGTTATTATCGTAGCACGCACATACGGCTCGTAGATTTTCGCGATCTTTCCGCTGTCGGGCATTTCGCTGGGGTTCTGCACCTCCACCGTAGTGCCGTCGGTAAGCTCCACCCTGTAGATCACCGTAGGTGCGGTCGCTATCAGATCCAGACCGAACTCCCTTTCGAGCCGCTCTTTCACGACCTCCATGTGCAGCATTCCCAGAAAACCCACACGGAAACCAAAACCGAGCGCCACGGATGTTTCGGGCTCGTAACTGATGGAGGCGTCGTTGAGCCTGAGCTTGTCGAGTGCGTCTCTCAGCTCCTCGAATCTGTCGGTATCTATCGGGTAGAGGCCGGCGAAAACGAAAGGCTTGGCCTCTTTGAAGCCGCCTACGGGCTCCGCGGTCGGGTGTTTCGCATCTGTTATCGTATCTCCCACCGCGACATCGCTGACATTTTTGAGGCCCAACACGACAATACCCACTTCACCGGTCTTTATCTCCTCCGTTTTCGCAGGCTTCATGGGGTGAGGATATGTAAGATCGAGCACCTGATGCTTCTTGCCGGTACCCATAATGAGCACCTCCTGCCCCTTTTTGATGCTACCGTCAAATACCCTCACGAGCGCGAGCGCCCCGAGGTAGTTGTCGAACCAGCTGTCGTAGATGATCGCCTTGGTCGGGGCGTTTTCGTCTCCGTGCGGCGGCGGTACGCGCTCTACGATCGCATCGAGCAGTTCACGTATCCCTTGGCCCGTTTTGGCACTCACATATATCGCCCCGCTGCAGTCGAGCCCTATCGTCTGCTCTATCTCTTCGACTACACGGTCGGGATCGGCGGCCGGCAGGTCTATCTTGTTTATGACCGGAATGATTTCAAGATCGTTTTCAAGCGCGATATATACATTCGCTATTGTCTGGGCCTCGACTCCCTGTGATGCGTCGACCACAAGCAGCGCCCCCTCGGAAGAGGCGAGAGACTTGCTTACTTCATAGCTGAAATCGACATGGCCCGGTGTGTCGATAAGGTTTAGAATATAGGGCTGACCCTCCTTGACATATGTTAGGCGGACACTCTGGGCTTTTATGGTTATGCCCCTCTCCTGCTCTATATCCATCGTATCCATCATCTGGGTTCCGAGCTCTCGCTCGGTCACGGCACCGCACTCCTGAATTATGCGGTCGGCAAGCGTGCTTTTGCCGTGGTCGATATGGGCGATGATGGAGAAGTTGCGAATCTTTTCCTGCACTTGAAACCTCTTGTTGTAATTTGACCTCCCCGTCAGGAGAAGAGAGAGTTTACACTCTCGTTATGGTATACACGCCTGATCACTTCGGCAAAGAGCGGAGCCGCCGGAAGCACCGTGATCTTCTCACACGACTCTTTGAGAGGAAGTGTGTCCGATACGACCAGCTCGTCCAGCTCACCTTCGCGGAGACGGTTGTATGCCGGCCCGCTCAGCACCGGGTGGGTACAGCATGCTATGACGCTCTTTGCACCGTGCTCTTTGAGGGCGGCGGCACCCTTTACTATGGTTCCGGCGGTATCGATCATGTCGTCTACCAGAACGACATTTTTGCCGGTCACGTCACCGATGATATTCATAACCTCCGATTCGTTGGCCTTCTCTCGACGCTTGTCGACGATGGCCATGTCGACACCGAGACGCTTGGCGAAGTATCTGGCGCGCGCCACACCCCCTATATCCGGGCTGGCGACGACCAGATCTTCGAGATTTTTAGATTTTATATGGTTGATAAAGAGGATCGCGCCGTAGAGGTTGTCGACCGGAATATCGAAAAAACCCTGTATCTGTCCCGCATGCAGGTCCATAGTGACGACCCTGTCGATTCCGGCCACCTGGATCAGGTTCGCTACCAGCTTCGCTGTGATCGGAACCCTCGGGGCCGCCTTCCTGTCCTGCCTTGCGTATCCGAAGTATGGAACGACGGCCGTAATGGAGCGCGCCGAACTTCTGCGCAGGGCGTCCGTCATGACCAGCAGTTCCATAAGGTTGTCGTTGGACGGTGCCCCGGTAGACTGTACGATAAATACGTCACGCCCGCGTACGCTCTCGCTGATTTGACACCCTATCTCTCCGTCGCTGAAGCGGCTTATGTTGGCTCCGCTCAAAGGTGCATCCAGATATTTGCTCACCTCTGCGGCGAAAGACTCGGAAGCGGTTCCCGCAAAAATTTTGTATCCGCGCATAATATTACCTCACCATGAAAATTGGCGCAATTATATCCAATAAAGACTTAACATTGAGAAGTTCGGTTTCGGAGCTCCGGTGCCGCTCTATTCTATTTCTTTTCATTGCCCGATGCGGAAATAAAAACGTTTTTACACTCCAAAAGCATATTTTTATGTCATTGTGATAAAATATGATCGTATTACAACATAAGAAGGAGAACACAATGAGCAAACTGACAGAAAAGATCGAGCAGTACACAGAGGCCTCGAAAAAGCTGAGACTGGGGCTTAGCGAAGATCTGATCGAGAAAGTCACGAAAGGTCTCGGACCCTCCATATACAATAAAGATGCGGAGTCCGTATCGTGCTCGAGCAAAGATGAGCTTGCCCGCGTAAGGGACAACTTCCTGAAGAAAAAACTCGGCCTTAACGAGAGTGACGATACACTCGACGCGGCCATAAAAGAGGTATGTGAAAAGATGGGCTCTTCAAACAGGAACAAGTATCGCGCACTCTTTTATGCACTTTTGGCGAAAAAATTCGGAAAAGAGTCTGTATACGCATAAGAGCGGGTCGGTCTGAACCCGGGAGGTTTGGATCGATATAAAATGGATGGTCGGGGTGAAAGGATTCGAACCTTCGACCTCCTCGTCCCGAACGAGGCGCGCTACCAGGCTGCGCTACACCCCGACAGATGCAGGATCGAATTTTATCTCTTCTTTTCTTAAAGAGTGATTATCTACCCGGTTATCCACCCGCCGCCAAGAAGACGGTTCCCTTCGTAAAAGACCGCCGCCTGACCGGCCGCAACACCGAAAACAGGCTCTTCAAGCTCTATTACCGCGCCTCCGCCTTCTGTTACCTCCACTCTGCACGCAACCCTTTTGGTTCGGTATCGAACCTTTACGTCACATGAAAAACTCTTTTGTGCATTCATCAGGTTTACGCGCTCAAGGGTAATATGCCGAACCTCCAGATCCTCATGGCGGCAGACGACAATCTGATTCGTTTCGGGCCTTATCTCTTTGACGTAATGGGGCTCATGCGCGCCGCGGACGAAAAAGCCCCTGCGCTTGCCTATCGTATAGTGCATATACCCTTTGTGGTGGCCTATGACGTTGCCGTCCACATCGAGCACCTCTCCCGGCATCTCCACTTCGGTATGCTCTTTCAGAACATCTATATAGGTCGTTTCGACGAAACAGATCTCGCTCGACTCCTTCTGCGTGGCGAAATCTTTCAGCGCCTCTATCTTCGAAGCGTAAGCTTTTACATCCTCTTTTCTCCACTCACCGAGAGGAAAAATGAGGTGCGGAATGATGCTTTTGTCTATATCGAAGAGAAAGTAGCTCTGATCTTTCGTCTCGTCGGAAGCCTCTATGATATATTCGCCGTCATGTCTTACGTAGTGGCCGGTCGCAAGATAGTCGGCCCCAATGCTTCGTGCATGCTCCATCATCTTTCCAAATTTGATCAGGCGGTTGCAGTTTGCACACGGATTGGGTGTAAGCCCCTGCTTGTACCCCTCTATAAAAGGTCTGTAAACCGCTTCGTCGAAATCTTTGGAAAGATCGAGCATAGTAGCTTTTATTCCCAGATATTTCGCGACATGCTGCACTTTTGCAAAATTGGCCTCGTGGTACCCGGGCTTGTCATGCAGCTTCATATAGACGCCTTCCACCTCGTAGCCGGCATCCTGCAGAAGTTTGGCTGTCACGGTAGAGTCTACACCCCCGCTCATTCCGACCAAAACTTTTTTATTCACTGGTCTCTCCTTGCAATATACGGAGAATCTCGACGACCGTCGATCCGCTATAGAAAAAAGATTCTAATTCAGATCTGCTATCTGATGTTACGCAAATTCCGGGCTAAGCCCGCAATTTGGCAGGGCCTGGACGGCCCTACAACCCCCTGAAGCTTCGAAATCCAAGATTTCGAGACGATTTTACGCTTTTTGCGTAAAACCGGTTACAATTGCAGATATATGCAGATATAATTTGGGTGAATAATAGTAGCCTGTCGCTTCAAAAAAGCTTAAGGTTAGCTCTTAAGTTTTTCAAGCCGTTCGCGTTTTGTTCCTATATGGGTTATCTGCACTCCGAAGTTTCCGTCCACTATGACCACCTCTCCATAGGCGACCACTTTGTCGTCGACCAAAATTTCGAGCGGATCGTTGGCGAGCTGGTCGAGCTCTATGACCGATCCTATATCCATGGAGAGCACATCTTTGAGCAGCATCTTCTTGCTCCCTATTCGCACACGAAGAGGCAGCTTCACATCGAGTATGAGTCCGATATTCTTAAGTTCCGGATGATCCGACATTTCCGGAGCGGATCCTTCATCGGCGGCACCGCCTCCGGCGGCTGCCTCTGTATGTGCCGGTTTAGCCTCCGGTTCGGTACTCCCCAGAAGCGAGGTCAGATTCTCATCGAGAAGAGTCATGAATATGCCGTTGATTACACCCAGCGAAAAGGAGTAGGCAAGCAGCGTCGAATAGCCCCCCAGGTCTATATCTTCGCCCTCTCTGTAGAAGTGTATGCCGCTGACGGAAAAGGTTAGATCGGGAAACTCCTTCTGGGCCTTCATCGCGGTCGATAGGCCGCCGAAGATATTCGATACGATCTCTTTGACCGCATCAAGATCGTCTTCATCCATCTCATGCTTGCTCTCGCCTTCGCCGCCGAGCATCATATCCGATAGAGCAGTTCCTATCATCGGCGATATGGCGACCGCCATTTTGCCCTCGAGGTCTCCGCTTACATCGATCGTCACGATCGACATGGGCGCTATCACGTTCGATATATCCGTAATCTCTTCACGGTTTTTGAATGCAACCTCCGGACGCTGCCCTGTCAACCCTTCGATGGTGGCGGCCGTCTCACTGGCCAGCAGCTCTATCCAGTCAGCCATTGACGACCTCCTCGTTCAGTGTTTTGGCCAGTTTCGCCCTTCTTTCGCTCTCTATCTGCTGCAGAATCTCTTTGACCTCATCTTTTTCATCCACTATCAGCTCGGTAACTTCCAGCGACTTTCTGAAGCGCCTCAGACCGATTTTGCCTATAAAACGGTCCTTCCCGTCGGCACTTATCACGGCCGTATCGTCCGCCGGCCTGTCGAGCCTGATTATGTCGCCGCTCTTTAGAGAGAGGAGCCCGCCGAGAGTCAGCTCCGCCTCTCCGAGATATGCGCTCACATTCACGCGTGCACCGCCCACGAGCGCCTTCAGCTCTTTGTTGCGGCTCTTTTTTGCACTCGTCTCGGTCAGCATGAAGTCCCTGCTTCCGAGTTTGTTCAGGATCGACTCAAGGGTTATAACCGGATAACAGATGTTCATCATGCCGCTCGAGTGGCCGATTACGATCTCCATGACGACCATCACGACAATCTCGTTCTGCGCGACGATCTGTATTACATTGGGGCTCGACTCCTTCGACTCGACATTCGGGTAGAGCTCTATCACGGGCGCCCACGCCTCTTTGAGGGTGGCCATTATGATGCGCAGAATCGAATCCATCAGGTTGAGCTCTATATCTGTAAACTCCCTCGTCGTCTCGTACGGCTCGCCGGCACCCCCCAAAAGCCTGTCGACCATCGGGAAAGCTATGGAGGGGTTTATCTCCAAAATACCGCTGCCGTCGAGCGGCTTCATCGAAAATACGTTGAAGCTGGTCGGGCTGGGCAGGCTCATAAGGAATTCGCCGTAGGTCATCTGGTCCACGGAGTGGAGCTGTATCTCCACGATCGATCTCATTACGGAAGATATCTGCGATGCCAGTGAGCGCGCCATCTTGTCGTGTATGCCCCTGAATGCCCTGAGCTGCTCTTTGCTTACACGGTTGGGCCGCTTGAAGTCGTAAAGCGTGATCTGGCGCTGGTCGAAGACCTCCTCTTCGCTCTCCAGAGCTTCGGGGGTCCCCTCATCCTCTACCGCCTCGAGCAGCGCATCGATCTCTTCCTGGCTCAGTATATCTGCCATAGCCTCATCCTATACTGTCTCTCACTTTTGTAATCACCCTCTTGTGGACCTGCGATATTCTCGACGGGGTTATGTCCAGAATCTCCGAAATCTCCTTGTATGTGAGCTCTTCGAAGTAGTACATCTGTATAATCATCTGGTCCCGCTCCGACATCGTTTTGAGAACATCCATGATCTTCTCTATGAGCTCCTCCTGCTCTATGGTCGAAAAGGCGTCCCTCTCGTTGCTCTCGAGCTGGTCATGCAGCGGCATGACGTTGTAGATCGCTGCGACGCGACGGGCATCTTTTATCTTCTGCTCATCCTCCTGGAGTATCTCGGCTATATATGCGTTTTCCGGCTCGACACCGTACTCGTCCATATATTGCGAGATTATCTCGTCTATCTGCTTTATAAGCTTTCTGTTGGCGCGACTCACGATATCCAGAGAGCGCAGGTAGTCGAGCATGGAGCCGTACACCCTGCTTTTGGCATACCCCCAGAACGAATCGTTCTGCTCCCTGTCGTAACGTCTCGCCAGTTTTATGAGCTCCTCCGCACCTATGCTGACCAGGTCGTCAAACTCCACCGATCTCGGAAGCCGCTCTTTGAGCCTGTAGGCCATCGCTTTGACCGCCGGCAGATATTTGACCGCCATCTCGTCCTGATAGTGGCGAATATGCGCATCGTATCCTTCAACCATCACCTATCCCCATCCTTTTTCACACCTTGCACCGATGTTTCGTCATCTTTCGAAATATATGCGTAGTTCGCATCCAGCTCGCTCTCACGCTGCAGCAGCTGGTTGTAGAAGTAGTCGAGCTTCCTGTCGTACTCCTCCTTTTCGAAATGTACCTTCCCGAACTCCATGAAGCGGACAAAAAGAGCCACGCTCACATGTGCCAGCAGATAGAAAAAGAGTGTTACGGAGAGGACGACCGAGACTACCGCCATAGGGTCGCCCGTTCCCATAAAGGCGGCAAGCAGCCCTATAAAAAAGCCGCATACCACCCAAAAAGCGACAAAGTTGCTCTCACGCATTACAATCCCTCTAAAACTGCCCCAGCAGCTTTTTGAAAAAGGTGCCGATTCCGCCCTCTCTGCCTCTATCAAGCATTTTGTGTTCCTTTTTGTCCGCAAGAGCCAGCGCTATCGCCTCTATATCCGCGGCCGGGGCAATATTGGCGAGCTCCTTGCACACAAGAACCCTCTGCTTCACGCTCCTTGAAACATGCACGTCCGATCTGACCGAACCGAGCATCCTGAGCTGCAGATCTTCGCCTATGTTTCCGGAAGCGACCTTCTTAATTGTATCAAATATCTTCGTCCCCTCTTTATGACCGCGCACCTGGTTCACCACCATGTACAGGTCGCTCTTTATCCTGCTTATTACCTTCACCATCGCGTATGCGTCGGTGATGGCGGCCGGGTCCGGAACGGTCACCACGACCACGTCGTCTGCCGCGCGCAGGAACATCTGTATCGTATCTCCTATGCCCGCCCCGGTGTCGATTATAAGAAAGTCGAGCCCCTCGAGCATCTGCGACTCGTCTATAAAGCGGCTCACTATCGTGGCATCGGAGAACTTGAGTATCTCATCGCCGCTCTCTCCGGGTATGAGAAACAGATTCTCCTCCAAAGGTATCACGATATCTTTGAAGCCCGCTTCACCCTTGAGAACATGGAGAATATTCTTCTGCGCACGAACGTTGAACATGACATCGAGATTTGCCAGCCCTATGTCGGCATCCATGAGCCCCACCTTGAAGCCGCGGGATGCAAGCACATAGGAGATATTGGCGCTGAGGGTGCTCTTGCCCACTCCCCCTTTTCCGCTGGTGATCGCTATGACCCTCGTTCCGCCGTTTTTGCTGCGGTGGGCATCCATCAGAGCCTCGAGCTTGCTCGCCTGCGTACTCATCGACCCTCCCTCCCCGCTTTCGACTCCATCAGGCACTCGACAAGGTAGTCGCTGTCGGCACACATCAGATCGTCGGGAACCTCCTGCCCGGTCGAGAGATAGCTGACCGGTTTTTCGGTCTCGTATACGAGTGAAAAGATGTTTCCGAACCCCCTTGTCTCATCCAGTTTGGTGAATATGAGCGTATCTATGCCCAGTATCGAAAAGTTGTTGTAGATGGCCCGCAGATCTTCGAGCTTGGTCGGAGCGCCCATTACGAGGCTCACATCGATCCCGACATCGGTATTCGACGAGAGAAACTGCTGCAGCTTCTCTATCTTCTGCTTGTCGTACTGGCTGCTTCCGACGGTGTCTATCAGTATGATATCCATATGCCTTAGCGCCTGCAGGGCCGTCAGAAACTCCGGCGGATCGACGACGGCCTCTATGCCTATGCGCATCATCTTCGCATACTGCATCAGCTGCTCCACGGCGCCTATGCGGTAGGTATCGAGCGTAATTATGCCCACTTTGTACTTTTTCTCCATCATATACGCATACCTTGCGGCCAGCTTCGCGAGGGTGGTCGTCTTGCCTACCCCGGTCGGTCCGACGAGCATCAGTATCCGCTTCTGGGGCGGTACAAGCTCACGCTCTATTCTTACCGGGACCATCTTTCGAAGCAGCGTCTTGAAGTAGCGGCGCACCGTCTTTGTAGAAGAGCGCATCTGCAGAGGCATATGCTCCAGTGTCAGGCGCATTATCTCATCGAGGTGAATCGGGTCCATCCCGCTGTTTTTCGCGATTCGGTAGATCTCAGCGAACTCGGGCGGAATCATTCCGGGATTTAGGGGTTTTTTCTCCTCCCAGACCATATTCTGTATGAGTTTGATCTTATCGGAGAGTTTGAGCAGTTCGCCCTTTATCTCCTTGAGCTCCTCCACCTCCACTCCCCTGTCGAAAGAGGCTCCCTTCTCCTCTTCAACCTCCACCCTGACCCTGGGCCGGCGGCGCTCAGGGGTGGAGAGATTCGCTATTTCAGAGATCTCCTTCGCCGCTTTCGATATGTTCACCAGCACATCTTCATGGGGGTTTTGACTCTCTCTCTTTTCGCCCCTTCCCCCGGACGCCGGCTCTTTGGCCCTCTCTCTATCGCCCTTTTTTCTCTTTGCGGGAGGTTTGTCCTCTATGGCCACGACAACTTCGTAGAGCGCCGGCTGGCTGAGACTCTTCTTTCTTATCTGCTTGGTACTGACAACCAGGGCATCCTCACCGCACTCCTGCTGCGCCGCCTTAAGCGCCTGTGCGGGTGTGGGTGCCGTAAAAGTCATCAACTTCATCCAACCTCCTCCTATCTCGACTGCAACGCGCTCCGCAGCCGCCGGCCTGCAGGTACCGCAGCGGTATCGTCACGCTTTCTCGCTCTAAAAAGTGCGGATGCGGAACGGTGAGCCGCCGGCTCTTCAATCGCAGATTGTCAAAAAATATTATATCCAAATCGAGAGTTCTCGGGGCGTTCGGGAAGCTCCTCTTTCGGCCGAAGCGCTTCTCTATCCATAGCAGGTAGCGCAGCAGTGCGTGCGGCCCCAGCCCGGTTTCGACAAGGATGACGGAGTTTATGAAATCGGGCTGATCTTCGTAACCGAAGGGCGGATTTTCAAACAGTATCGACGTCGCTAACGGATTCAGAAGAGAGGAGGACTCGAAGCGGCGCAGCACCATCTCGAAACGCTTTTCGACATCGCCGATATTGCCGCCGATCCCTATCAGTGCGCGATGCGGCATACCCAAAGGCCGAAAGCGCTTCGGAAACCCCCGACCACAAAAGAGCCTGTACCCTCTTTTCGGCTCTTTCGTCACAGAATCTCCGCCCTTCCGTTCAAGACGACCACCATATCCTCAATCCGTATGCCGAACTCTCCCGGAACATAGATGCCCGGCTCTATCGTGAAGACCATTCCATCTTCTATAACGGTATCGCTGCGTGCAGATATGTAGGGCATCTCGTGTATATCGAGCCCCACGCCGTGGCCGGTGGAGTGGACGAAAAACTCACCCATTCCTCCCCTCTCTATCACCTCTCTCGCCAGCCGGTCTATCTCGGCTCCGGTCATTCCGGCTCTGGCACCCTCTATCGCCCTGTCGTGGGCACTTCGTACCAGGTCGTAGGCCTTCTGGATCCTGGAAGAAGCGAAGCGCTGCTCATCTTCGAAGCGGAGCCCTTCGGATACGTAGACGGTTCTCGTTCTGTCGGAGCAGTACCTCTCGTATTTGAGCCCGGCATCCACCAGCAGAAGATCCCCCTCTTTGAGCACCCTCTCCGTAGGTACGGCATGTGGCTTCGCCGCATTCGCCCCGATAGCCACGATCGGGTCGAAGCTCAGATCGAACTCTCCGTAACCGCTCATCGCCGCCTTGGCTTCGAAGTGGAGCCTCTTCTCGCGCCTGTCTAGACCCGAGAGGTTGAGATAGTTCGCGAATGTGTCGAACCCCTCTCGTCCGAGCTCCGCCGCCCTTTTTAGCAGCGATATCTCCTCTTCGCTCTTGACGATCCTCTTTTTATGTGAGAGGTCCGGCTTCGGAACGAAACGTATATGCGTAAGCTTGTCACGGATCCGCCCTATCGCGTATGCGCTCCACTCCTTCGGATCGTAGACCACCCTCTTTACGGCGCCCCTTCTCAAAATGGAGCGCAAGGCTCCCAGTAGATCCGAAGCCTCCACAACTTCGGCCCCCTTTACCGCCTCTTTCGCCTCGACGGTGTAGCGGCTGTCGGTTATGAACCTCTTTTCGCTTCCGAGGCTGACGAAAATCGCATTGTCACAGCTGTAACCGCACTCGTAATAGAGGGCATTTTCGTCACGGAGAATGTAGTTCATCTCAAGCCTGCTGCTGACCCTGCTGTTGCTGCTGCATATCCTTCATCGCCTTTATCTCGTTTAGAATCTGCAGCATCGCCACCATCGCCAGATGGTAGCTGAACGGCCCGAAACCGGCTATCTGGCCGGCACACACAGGCGCTACGAGACTCTTTCTGCGAAACTCCTCGCGCGCATATACGTTCGAAATGTGAACCTCGATGGCAGGCAGCGAAACCGCCGCTATCGCATCCCTGATCGCTATGGAGGTGTGGGTGTAGGCGGCGGGATTGATGATGATGCCGTCGGCGTCGCCGAGACACTCCTGGATCTTGTCCACAAGCTCCCCCTCGAGATTGCTCTGGAAAAACTCTATCTCGACGCCGTTTTGCTGCGCGAACCCCCTCATCTGCTCGTGTATCTGCTCGAGCTTCATCGGCCCGTAGATGTTCTGCTCCCTGAGACCGAGCATATTGAGATTCGGCCCCTGTATTACCATTATTTTCATACAAATCCTTTATCTTCTAAGATTTTAGCTATTATCCGATTTTACGCAAATTCCGGGCCTAGCCCGCAATTTGGCAGGGCCTGTGCGGCCCTACAACCCCCTGAAGCTTCGAAATCATAGATTTCGAGATGATTTTACGCCTTCTGCGTAAGCCATCCATTTTACGCAAATTCCGGGCCGAGCCCGTAATTTGGCAGGGCCTGTGCGGCCCTACAACCCCCTGAAGCTTCGAAATCATAGATTTCGAGATGATTTTACGCCTTCTGCGTAAAATCAGCTATTATTTTATCTTTACTTGCCATAATTCTAATTAAAACCGATAACGGTGCCGGTGTTGTCCGCTTGTGCGGCGTCTGTGCAAAGGTCGGAAGGTACGGGTTTGAAAAATATGAAAATAGTTTCGGCAAAGTGGCTGTTCGACGGCGAGGAGATCCACAGAGATAAAGCGGTGGCTTTCGAAGAGAGAATCGAAGCGGTAGATACGAAGGAGCGGTTGTGCGCCCTTTTTCCCGATGCAAAGGTGACAGAGGGCGGCATGCGGAGTCTCTTGATGCCCGGCCTGATCAACCCTCACGTTCACCTCGAGTTCGGCGCGAACAGGACGCAGCTCAGATACGGCGACTTCATGGAGTGGCTCAAAAGCGTCATCGACAGGCGCGACGAGCTTGTCGATGCGTGCAAAGCCCGATGCTACAAAGAGCAGATAGAGCAGATGCTGCAGGTGGGGATCACGACATTCGGTGCGGTAAGCAGCTACGGGCTGGAGATGAAAGCGTGCAAAGCCGCTCCGCAGAGAGTCGTATTTTTCAGTGAGGCCATAGGGTCGCAGCCGGCTGCGGTCGATGCACTGTACGCCGATTTCATGCAGAGGCTCGAGGAGAGCAGGAAGCTAGCCGACGAGCGCTTCATCCCGGCCGCGGCCATACACTCCCCCTACTCCGTACACCCGGTGCTCGCAAAGAGGATACTCTCGGAGACGAACGATCTGCCGCTCAGTGCGCACTTCATGGAGTCTCCCGCCGAAAAGGAGTGGCTTGAAAGCGGCAGCGGCCCTTTCAAACACTTCTTCGAAAACTTTCTCGGCCAGAGCACCCCGCTCTGCTTTCCCGAGGAGTTCCTGCAGCTTCTAAACGGCAGAAGGACCCTGCTCACCCATGCCGTACAGGCGGACGACAACCTCCTTGAAATGGTGGCCGATGCGGGCCACACCGTCACCCACTGCCCGAGATCGAACAGGCTTCTGGGGTGCGGGAGGCTGAGGCTGGAGAGGCTGGACGAACTCGACATTCCCTGGCTTCTCGGAACCGACGGACTCAGCTCCAACACCTCTTTGAGCCTCTGGGACGAGATGCGCGCCGCACTGATGCTCCACTACCGGGCCGATGCCAACCTTCTGGCGAAAAGAGTTCTGCGCGCAACCACAGCCGCGGCCGCAGACGCACTCGGTATTGAAGCGGGCCGAATCCGCAAAGGGGCGTTTGCCGACATCGTCACGCTCGAACTTCCCTCGCCCGTGGAGTCTTCCGAAGATCTCCCCCTCCAGCTCCTTCTGCATGTCCAAGAGGCCGAAAAAGTATATATAGCCGGAGAGAGAGTCCGTTAACCCGCCCTACCTTCACACCTGCGCAACGAAAACTGAATTTTAATAGCATTTCTGTAGGCGCTGACAGGCTTCGCAGAGAGCAGGAAGCTACCCGTACCAAGCCGTAGCATAGTCGGAAAGGGGAATTGCGACACAAAGGCTTTCATATCCTTTTACAAATTTACAAATGTTTTACCGGACCGGAGCGAAGCCGGCTCGATCGGGCTCTCTTTTTGCTATAATTTTCAAAGATTCAAAAACTGTGCGGCATATTCATACCCGATGCCCGTAAAGAGAGGTTTACGTGTCAGATTTTTTCAAGAAGCTTTTTTACCCCATCACCGCGACACTGGAGTTCATGCAAAAGTACTTCAAGTCGCTTCTATTCATCCTGATCCTGGTTCTGATACTGGCACCGGCCGGAACGGAGTCCGTAAAGCCTCCGAACCTGGCCAAAGTCGATCTGCTCGGTCCGATCATGGACTCATCGAAGATCGTGAAGCAGCTTGACGAACTGGCGAACGAAAAGAGTATAAAGGGTGTGCTATTTGTCGTGAACTCACCCGGCGGAGCCGTCGCACCGTCCGTCGAGATCGCACTTGCACTCAAACGTCTCAAAGAGAAGAAACCGGTAGTGGCCTATGCGGCGGGCACGATGGCCAGCGGCAGCTACTACGCATCTATCTGGGCGGACAGGATCGTGGCCAATCCGGCCGCTACAATCGGTTCCATCGGCGTCATAATGGAGGGGATGAACATAAAGGGGCTGATCGACAAGATAGGTATAAAGCCGCAGGTCGTCAAAGCCGGAAAGTACAAAGAGGCGGGAACCCCTTTCAGGGAGTGGACGAAAGATGAGCGAAGAGAGATCGAGACACACGTTTTCGATATCTACAAAATGTTCGTGGAAGATGTGGCAAAAGCGAGAAATCTGGACCAGAAACACCCCGAAAAGTTTGCCGATGCAAAGATTTTCATAGCCAAAAAAGCGAAAAAAGCGGGTCTTATAGATGAGATAGGCTCGATAAAAACGGCCGAAGCTTTGACAAAGAGGCTAAGCGGAGTTACCGAGGCCAGATGGAAAGAGAAGAGCAGGTTCGAGCAGTATATGGAAAACTTCGCCGAAGAGTCGGCCAGAATCTTCGCGGAGCAGCTGAATGGGTGGATTATA
>Ga0256832_1000444_pt1 | contig 26427 bp, 19 predicted proteins | sample 134614metaG_FD_190534 | JGI IMG/M metagenome (GOLD analysis project Ga0256832, IMG submission 190534) | Hydrothermal vent microbial communities from Lau Basin, Pacific Ocean - 134-614 | ecosystem: Environmental > Aquatic > Marine > Hydrothermal vents | place: Pacific Ocean: Lau Basin | collected... | reverse complement strand
GCTTCGAACACCTGCTGACGGTGGACGAGGTGCAGGCGCGTTTTTCGCTGGGTGCGCTGTTTGGCGGCCGGCTGGAAGTGGAAAGCGTGCGCCTTGTTCGCCCGACGCTCGCCCTGGAGCATTTGCGGGATGGGCATGGCAACTGGCGGCTCACCCCCCACGCGCGGGTGCGCCTGCCTTTCGCCCCGGAGCGCGTGGCCATCGACACCGTGCGCATCGAGAACGGTCGCCTGCTGCTGGCGGACAGGCGCCTGCGCAGCCAGTTGCGGATAAGCGACATCAATGCCCGCGTGCGCGCCCCGCGCCTCATCGGCCCATGGCGCATCACCGGCACGGCCAGCCTGCTCGGACGCCGCTGGCGGCTGCGCGCCACCACCGGCGAGATTCGCCCGCAAGCGCCCGTCAGCCTTTCCCTGCGGCTGGAACCGCCGGAGCGGGAGAATGGTTTCGTCTTCCGCCTCGATGGCGATCTTGCCCGCGATGGCGGCCAACCCCGTTTTCGCGGCAGAATGCAACTGCAGCCCGTGCTGGGCAGCAAGCGCGGCGATCCGCTCGACCCCGCCCGCCAGGTGGACTTGCGCGCCAGGGTGCGTCTGGATGCCGCCGCGCTGGAACTGACGGAACTGAAGATCACCCCGCGCTTTCCCGCCACCGCCCCTTTCGATGCCGTCGCCGGGCGCATGCGCATGGAATTCGGCCCCGCGCTCAACACCAGCCTGCTGCTGCGCACCGCCCGCCTGCGCATCACCGACCGGCTTGACCGGCTTCTGGGGCTGGAAGGGGCCGATACGCCGGCCGCGGCCGGCCTGAGCGGCCTGCGCCGCCACCTGAAGGCGCTGGCCGCCCGCCTGCCCGCGCTGCCGCCGGAACTCCTGCTGCAACTGGACGTTCAGGCCACCACGCTGAACTTCAACGGCCGCGCCTATACCGCCGCCAGCCTCTCCGCCGAGGCCACCCGCGAATTGTTCACCATCCGCCACCTGCGCGCCAACGCCGCCAACGGCACCCGCCTGTCCTTCCGTGGAAACCTGCTGGCCGGCGACATGGTGCAGCTTACCGGCGAACTGGCGGTGAAAACCGCCGACGCCCGCGCCCTGTTGTTTGGCTTCGCGCCCGACGCGCGGGAGTTGCTGGACGGGCTCTGGCGCGGCGCGCCGGGATCGTTCGACCTGCTCGCCACCCTTGATCTGACCGACGACGCCCTGCGCCTGGTGAGCCGCCGGTTGCGCCTGGACGACGCCCCGGCCCGCCTGGACTGGCGCCACACAACCAACCGGAAAGACAGGCCGCGCAACGAAATCACCTTCTCGGCGGACAGGCTCGACCTGGATTCCTGGCGCGGCGCCGCCGGGATGGCGGATGTCCGCCCCCTGCTCAGCCCGGTGGACGCCGACTTCAGTCTGCTGCTGAACGTGACGGAGCTGCGGCTGGTCGGCCTGCCCTGGAAGAACACGCAGCTGGAACTGCTGCACACCCCGCGCGCCATCCGCATCGATGCCCTGAAGGTGGCCGACCTGGCCGGCCTCGCCCTGCAGGGTGGCGGCGCCTTCCATCGCCCCGGCTGGCAGGAACCCTGGCGCGGCGATCTTTCCATCCGCTTGCGGGGAGACGACGCCTCCGCCCTGTGGCGGGCGCTGGGCGGCCTCGCCACGGCGGAAACGCCGCCGGACTGGCTGCGTCGCCTCGGCGCCATCGATTTGCGCCTGACCCTGCGGGCTGCGCCACGGGACATGGCTGACACGCCCCCGGACGCCGCGCGCCCCGTGCGTCTTTCCGCGCACCTGAAGGGCAAGACCGGGCCGGTGGATATTGACCTTGACGTGAACGGAAATTCCACCTGGACCACCCTCGCCGGCGGACAATGGAATGTCCGTGCCGAGGTGAAAAGCCCGAAAGCCGCGCCGCTGCTGGCGCTGGCCCGCATGCCCGCCACCGTCACGGACGGCCCGTTTCACTTCGCGTTGCGGGCCGAGGGCACGCCGAACAGGGCCATGCGCGCCACCACCCGCCTGCAACTGCCCGGCCTGCGCCTGCGATACGAGGGCGACGCCCGCCTGCCGTCAGAACGGGCCGACGCCTTTCCCCCGTTGCAAGGCGCCGGCAGGCTGGCATGGAGCATCGCCGACGCCGCCTGGCCGCTGCGACACGCCGGGCTATACGCACCCGCCGCCACGGCCACGGAAGGCGAGGCCCGGCTCGCCTTCAGCCCCGGCCACCTGGCTCTGCGCAAGCTCGACGCCCGGCTGGGCGACGCGACGATCGGCGGCGAGATGAAACTGGCCTGGCCGCTGGCCGAACCGCCATCCCTGTGGGCACGACTGGCGGCGGATCGCGCCGATCTGCGCGAGCTGTTGCGGCTGTTGCTGTCCGCCCCGGACAATCCCGTGCGCCTTCGCGAACATCTCGCCGCCGGCTGGCGCCCGGACGTGGAACTGCGCGCCGATGAAATGCGCCTGCTGGCCGGGGGCTGGCGCCTGCCCGATGCCCTGTTGCGCATCGAGGGCCGCGATGAAAACACTTTGCGGCTGGAGCTGAAAGGCGGCCGGCGCAAGACCACGCTGACGGCGCAAACCCTGTTGCGCCGCGTGCCCCTGGGGTTGCAGGCGCGCGGCGGGATGCGCGCCGATCTGCCGTTGCATCGCCTGCTGCGCTTCACCGAAGGCGCCATGCGCCTGCGTGGTCAGGCCACGCTGGAGTTGTCCTTCGCCGGGCGCACCGTCACCCTGCCCGGCTTTCTGCCCGTGCTGCAGGGCAAGGGCACGCTGCGCTTCCGGCAAGCCGTCATCGAGGGCCTCTCGCCCGACCGCCTGTTGCGGGCCTTGCGCCGCATCACGGATGAAAAGGCGCTGAAACGCTTCCGCGCATTGGTGCGCGAAAACCTGCATGCCGGCGACTGGCCCCTGCCGGAGAAAGGCGCCGTCGATCTGCGGCTGGCCAGCGGCATGCTGGAGCTGGCGCCGCTGGAATACGCCCATGCCGGCCTGACCACCCGCATCGGCGGCCTGATGGACCCGGCTCAAGCCAGGCTGGACATCACCCTGGAGTTTTCGGAGAGGGGCGAACGGACCGCCCCGCCCTTTTCCATCGCCATTGCCGGGCCGCCGCGGGCGCTCACCGTTTCCCGCGAGGTGGCGGCCTTGCGCGAATGGCTGCAGGAACGCCTGATCCGGCGCAAGATGGAGGAGATCCGCCGGCTGGAGGAACAACGCCGCCGCATGGAGGAGCGCGCGCGCAAACTGGAGGAGGAAGAACGCCGCCGCCGCGAGCGCCTGGAGCGCCAACAGGCGGAAAACATCATCAGCCGTCTGCAGAAGGAACTGTCCACCATTCGCGCCAACGAGTTGCAACGCGAGCAACGCAAGGCCGCCATGCCGCAAACGCCCGATGATGTCACGCTGCGCCAGCTCATTCTGCAGGCCACGGAAGACGAAGCCCCCGCCACGAAGGGAAAGGCCGCCACCCGGGCTGATGGAAAAGCGATGCAAAAATCCAGGCCCGCCTCGGCGGAACGCAAGCCGGAAAAGACAACAACGAAGAAGCCTGCGACGCCTAACCCGGAAAAAGGAAATACGGCCCACGAACCCCGGCCTCAACGGCAGCGACAGAAATCCCGGCCGAAAGGCGAAGACAAGCCCGCCCGGCCCCGCCAGCAACCTGGCGCCACCGGCAAGCGCGAAACACCCACCGTCCGTCAGCAGGCGCGGCAGCGGCGGCAACGCCAGAAACCCCAACCGGAAAAGACCGAAAAACCCGCCGCTCCCCAGAAGAAACCCGCCACGCCCCGCCGCGGCCCGCGCGTCCTCTACAAGCCGCTGACCAACTGGAACCGCCTCGCCCCTTCCCGCTCCGCGCCATGAGCGGCGCTCACGCTGCCTTCAATTCGTAACCATCGTCATCCGCGCGCCGAATGGCGATTTCCCGCGGCCTGGCGCTGGGCACGGTCAGGCGCGCCAATTCCTCGGTGCTCATATTCAGTGCGATGTCCAGCTTTTCCGCCGCCAGCTTGCGCACCACCGTGTCCGCGTTGCCGTCGATGGGAATTTCCTCCTTCTCCCACCGCGCGATGGTCTGCGCGTCACGGTGCAACAGCTGGCTCAGTTCCGCCTGCGTCATGCCCATCTCCGTGCGCAGGAAGCGCAGCTCCTTGCCGGACATGGCCCCGGCCTGCTTGAGGATGCCCGTGGCGATGGCCTTGTGCAGTTCACCGATAGCGGGAATGCACACGACCTCCTCTCCGTCTTCATCCTTGATGATTTCCACACCTTCGATGAAAACGTTGTCCAGCCCGCACTCCGTGTAGTGGTAGCGCGACATGAATCCACCTCCTTCAATCCTTCCACATGACCGTGACGATCTTGATCGACCCGCCTCTGGTGGCGTCCGGTATCACGATCACTCGCACTGTCCTCCCTCTGGAGTTGGGTGCGGTCGACTCGATGGCATACTTGAATAAACCGGGAGTTTTCTCGCACGCCACGGGATCATCGTGCACGAAGCCGTTCTTCAGCACGTAGAGAACATCGCCCATGATGATGTCACGCTCCCGCATCCGTTCAGACGCATGGCGCGTGAAGGCGGTTTGCCCCTTGCCATCAGCGAGCTTCCTGATGATTTCCGTGGCGTCCGCGGGACTCCAAGGCTGCTTCTTCATGCACCACCTATCATTTTGATAGGTGAATGCTAAAGGGAGGTTAGCGCCGAGTCAACACGTCCGCTGCCAGCGTCACGCTCACCCCGCCCGTTCCGGCTCAAGCCCCACCAGCTTCAGAAACTCCTCCTCGCTGATAATCCTGATGCCCAGCTCCTGCGCCTTCTTCAGCTTCGATCCGGCGCCGGGGCCGGCCACGACGAGGTCGGTCTTGCGCGAGACGGAGCCGGCCGCATGCCCCCCCAGCCGCTCCACGATGTCCTTCGCCTCGTCCCGCGTCATGTGCTCCAGCCTGCCGGTGAACACCACCGTCTTGCCCGCCAGCGGGCTGCTTTCGGCGGGGGCCTCCTCCGCCTCCACCGTCACCTCCTTCAGCAACTGGTCGATGACCTCCCAGTTGTGCTCCTCGGCAAAGAAATTGTGCAGCGCCTCCACCACCACCGGGCCGAGGCCGTCGATGTTGTCGATTTCCCGCGCCACCGGGCCGTCGCGATCGTCGGCGATCTGCCGCATGCCCTCGATGAAGGCGTCGATGGTGCGGAAATGCCGCGCCAGAATGCGCGAGGTCACCTCGCCGACGTGGCGGATGCCCAGCGCGTTGATGAACCGGTCGAGCGGAATGCGCCGCCGCGCGTCGATGGCGCGGAACAGGTTCTCGATCTTCTTCTCGCCCCAGCCCTCCAGGCAATGGATGCAGATTTCGCCCCTCTTCTCGCGCTCTTCCAGGGTGAAGATGTCCGCCGGCGTGCGGATGAACTTGTGATCGAAGAACTGCTCGATGGCCTTCTCGCCCAGCCCCTCGATGTCGAAGGCGTGCTTGGAGACGAAATGCTTCAGCCGCTCCACCACCTGCGCCGGGCAGTAGAGGCCACCGGTGCAGCGGCGCACCGAATCCAGCTTGCCGGTGCGAGGATTGAATTCGCGCACCGCCTTCGATCCGCACACCGGACACCGCGTCGGGAACTGGAAGGGTTTTGCATCCGGCGGCCGCTTCTCCAGGATCACGTCCACGATCTGCGGGATCACGTCGCCGGCGCGCTCCACCACCACCGTGTCCCCGATGCGGATGTCCTTGCCGTCGCGGATGGGCCGGCCGTCGGCGCCGATGCCCCTGATGTAGTCCTCGTTGTGAAGCGACACGCGCGAGACGATGACGCCGCCGATGTTCACCGGCTCCAGCACCCCCACCGGCGTCAGCGCCCCGGTGCGCCCGACGTGGATCTGGATGTCCTTGAGCACGGTGATGCCCTTGTGCGCCGGAAACTTGTGGGCGATGGCCCAGCGCGGCACCCGCTGCACATAGCCCAGCCGCTCCTGCCAGTCGAAGCGGTTGACCTTGTAGACCACGCCGTCGATGTCGAAATCGAGATCGGGGCGGCGCTGAAGCATCCGCGCGTGATAGTCCAGCAGTGCCGGGATGGAATCGTGCAGCTCGATGAGCTCGCTCACCGGCACCCCCCAGCGCCGGCAATGATCATAGAACTCTTCCTGCGTCCTCGCCGGCATGTGCGAAACCTCGCCAAACCCCCAGCAGCGGAACCCCAGGTTCCGCTGCGCGGTGATCGTCGGGTCAAGCTGCCTGAGCGATCCGGCGGCGGCGTTGCGCGGGTTGGCGAAAGGCTTCTGCCCCTTCTTCTGCTGCTCCTCGTTCAGCTTCATGAACGAGGAAACGGGCATGTAAACCTCGCCGCGAATCTCCAGCACGTCCGGAATGTCCGGTCCTTCCAGCCGCTGCGGAATGTCGTGGATGGTGCGGGCGTTGGCGGTGACGTCCTCGCCCTCGTAGCCGTTGCCGCGGGTGGCCGCCAGCACCAGCACCCCTTTCTCGTAGCGCAGGCTGCACGACAATCCGTCGAACTTCGGCTCCGCCGTGCACTGGATCACCTCGTTTTCCGACAACCCCAGGAAACGCCGCACCCGCCGATCCCAGTCATACACCTCCTCGTCCGAGAAGGCGTCCTTCAGCGACAGCATGGGCACCGCGTGCTTCACCTTTCGGAAGCCCGGCGCCGGCGGCGCGCCCACCCGGCGCGATGGAGAATCGGGCCGGATGAGGTCGGGAAAGCGCGCCTCGATGGCCTCGTTGCGCCGCCTGAGCGCGTCGTATTCGGCATCGGTGATGATGGGCGCGGCCTCGACGTAGTAATGATAATCGTATTCGGCGATTTCCTTCGCCAGCCGCTCCAGCTCCTTCGCGGCCTCTTCGCGCGTGAGCTCCTCCACCGGCTTGCGCCGCAATTCGTCCTTGTCGAGAACGCCCATCGCTCAGCCTCCCTGATCCACCGCGCCTTCCGCCGCGTGCTCCAGCAGCCGAGCCGCCTGCGCGCGGGCCTCGTCAGTGATGTTGTGTGCCGAGAGCATTCTTGCAATCTCCTCGCGGCGACTGGCCGCATCCAGCGCCTGAACCCGCGTGCGCGTGGCCTGTTCCCCGCCTTCGCCGGACACTTCCTTCGAGATGCGCAGCTGCGTGGCCGCCCGCGCCGCCACCTGCGGCGAATGGGTCACCGCCAGCACCTGCAGGCCGCTTTCCGCCAGCCGTTGCAGGCGCTCTCCCATGGCCGCCGCCACCGCGCCACCGACGCCGGTGTCGATCTCGTCGAAGATGAGCACCGGCGCCGACCCGCGCGCCGCCAGCACCACCTTCAGCGCCAGCATGAAGCGCGCAAGCTCGCCGCCGGAGGCGATCTTCGCCAGCGGCCCGGCCGGTTGCCCCGGATTGGTGGCCACGCGAAACATCACCCTGTCCATGCCCTCCGGCCCGGCCAGGTCCTCGCCGCTTTCCACCGCCACCTGAAAGCGCGCATGCTCCAGCTTCAGCGGCGGCAGTTCGGCCATGACCTTCGCCGCCAGCTCTTCCGCCGCCGCCCGCCGCGCCGCCGACAACGCCTCCGCCGCCTCCAGGTATTGCGCCCGCGCCGCTTCCGTCGCCTTTTCCCGCTCGGCGATGGCCGCGCCACTGTCCTGAATGGCCGCCAGCTTGCCGGCCAGCTCCTCGCGCAACCGCGGCAAGTCGTCCGGCCGCACCCGGTGCTTGCGCGCCACCTCGCGCAAAGCGAACAGGCGCTCCTCCACCTTCTCCAGCTCCGCCGCGTCGAACTCCAGGCCGGCCTCCGCCTCGTCCAGCAGCCGCTCGGCCTCCGCCAGCTCCACCAGCACCCGGTCGAAGGCCTCGCACACCTCGTCGAACAGCCCCCCCGCCTGCTCGCGCTGCCGCTCCAGCCGCCGCAAGGCGCCCGCGATGCGTCCGGCCACCGGCCCGCCGCCCTCCACCAGCGCCCCGCGCATGGCGGAAAGCGCCTCGGCGAACTGCTCGGCGTGCATCATCCGCGTCCGGCGCGCCGCCAGCGCCTCTTCCTCGCCCGGCTCCGGCGCCAGCTCTTCAAGCTCCGCCACCACATGCTCCAGCCATTCGCGTTCGCGCGCCGCCTGCTCCAGTTCGTCCCGCAGCGCCTCCAGATCGCGCGCCGCCGCACGCCAGGCGCGCCACAGCGCCGCCACCCGCGCCTTGCGATCTTCCAGCCCGGCGAAAGCGTCCAGCAGGGAAAGGTGCCGCGATTCGTCCATCAGCGCGCGCGCCTCGTGCTGGCCGTGGATTTCCACCAGCATCTGCCCGATGCGCCGCAACAGCGACACCGGCGCCGGCTGCCCTTCCACCCACGCCCGCGTGCCGCCATCGGCCCGCTGCACCCGGCGCAACATCAGCCTTCCCGGCTCCTCCACCTCGATGTCCTCTTCCGCCAGCAGGGCGAACACCGGATGCTCCGCCGGCAGGGCGAAGGTGGCCGTCACACTGGCCCGCTCCGCCCCGGCGCGCACCAGCGAGGCGTCGCCGCGCGCCCCCAGCGCCAGCCCCAGCGCGTCCAGCAGGATGGACTTGCCCGCGCCCGTCTCGCCGGTGAGCACGGTCATGCCGGGGGTCAGCTCCAGCTCCAGCGCCTCGATGAGCACCACATTGCGTATGGACAGGTGTTGCAGCATGGGAATGGGTTATACGAAAAAATCACGGACACGGAACAGCCCATCGCCGCCATGGCATATGCGGCTTGTGGAATGCGTCTTTGACTCCCGCCCGCCCCTGTGGCACGTTGAATTCGGCGACACGCCGAGGGAGGGGGTGACGGGCGGCGTTCCGGCCCGTTGCGAACGAACCCCGATGATTTCAGTGGAGGGAGAAGACCTGACATGTCGATGATGAAACGTTCCATTCTCGTGCTCACCGCGGCCGCGTTCATGGCCGCGCCGGCCTTCGCCGCTTCGCCGTGGGGCAAGTGGAAACGCCCCAATGGCGACATCGCGAAGGTGTGGAAATGCGGCGGCGGCATGTGCGGCGCCATCGAGAAGGGCAAGAAGAAGGGCTTCGTGATGTTCAAGGGCATCAAGAAGAAGGGCGGCGCCTGGAAAGGCGACATGAAGCACCCCGAGATGCCCGGCTTCATGACCTTCAACGGCACCGTCACCATGATCGGCGCCGGCAAGCTGAAGGTGCAGGGCTGCGCCATCGGCAACTCCATGTGCGACGCCGAGGTGTGGACGCGCGTGAAGTGAGCCCCAACCACGGGAATTCGTGAAAAGGTCGGCGTCCTGGGCGCCGGCCTTTTCCTTGCCGCGCGTCAGCCGGGAATCAGCTTGCGGAAGGCGCGCGAAATCCACGAGCCGGTGTTCTCCGCTGGCGACAGCCCCTGGCCGGTCAACAGCCGGTAGGCGTCCTTGTACCACGGCGAACCGGGAAAATTGTGCCCCAGCACCGCCGCCGCCGTCTGCGCCTCGGAACGAATGCCCAGCGCCAGATAGGCCTCCACCAGCCGGTAGAGCGCTTCGGGCACGTGCGCGGTGGTCTGATAGTCGGTGATCACCTTCTTGAAGCGGTTGATGGCGGCCAGATGGTTGCCGCGCTTCAGGTAATAGCGCCCCACCTCCATCTCCTTGCCGGCCAGATAGTCCTGCACCGCCTTCAGCTTGCGCTGCGCGTCCGCCGCATAGCGCGTTTCGGGGTAGCGATTCGCCACCAGCTGAAGCGCCTCGCGCGCCTTTTTCGCCACCGTCGGGTCGTGTTTCACGTCCGAGATCTGCTCATACAGCGACAGGGCGACGAGGTAGTGCGCATAAGGCGCGTCCTTGTGCCCCGGATGCAGCGTCAGGAACTTCTTCGCCGCGGCGATGGCCTTGTCGTAATCATTGCGCATGTATTGCGCATAGGCCTGCATCAGGATGGCCTTCGACGCCCAGCGCGAATAGGGATATTGCCGCTCCACCTTGGCGAATTTCTTCGCCGCGGAGCGATATTCCCCGGCCTTCAGCGAGGCCAGCGCGTCGTTGTAGAGCTTGGAGATCGGCTCCACCTGGTCGGGCTTGTCCGGGCTGGGGGCGATGGCGTCCTTCACCCCGCCCATCAGCTTGTCCAGCATGTTGCCGCCGCTGGCGCATCCGGCCAGCGTCAGCCCCAGCAGCCCCGCCGCCAACAGGCCGCGCGCCCCGCCGCGCCGGCAAGCCCCCAGAAAACCGTTCGCTCCGCCCGGCATCGCCTTCCTCGTTTGATGATCGCCCGGTGCAGCCATAGCACACTTCACACCCCGCGCACCAAGCCCGTGTCCATGAAACAACGAAAACCGGCGGAAATATGTTCCGCCGGTTTTCCTGTCGAATTCGACTGCGCTGCCGATCACCTTCGCCGCAGGAAGGCCGGAATGCTGTAGGGATCGTCCTCGTCCACCGGCTGCGGCGTTTCCGTCGCGCCATTGACGGCGACCTTGCGCGCGCCACCCTCCGCGCCGCCGGTCTTCGGCGCCGGTTCTGCCTTTGGCGCCTCGTGCCCCTTGCCGAAGAATACTTTCACCTTGTCGAACAGTTTTTCCCGTTTGCCGCCTTCGGCCGCATCGTTGATCTGCTGCTGCTTCTCCTGCACCATGTCGCGGATGCGCGGCGGAAATTCATCCACGTCGGGAATGCGCGGCCCCGGCGCCGATGGCCCGGGCCGGAATTCCGCCTCTGGCCCGGCGGCGGCCGTGTGTTTTTCCACCGTATCGCGCAAGGGCGGCGCCTTGGGGGCGGGTGTGTGTGGCATGTGCTGGGGTTGTTCCGCCATGCCGCCGGTCATGCCGGACATTCCGCCGTCGGAGCGAGCGTCATACGGATCCTGCCTCTTCTCTCCGGCGCCACCGATGGGTTCGCCGCCAGCCGGATCGTGCAGCGGCGGCTCCATCGCTTCCTCGCCTTTCGCCGCCTCTTTCGTGGGGGCGGATTCCGGCGCGCCCTGCCGCTCACCTGCGGTTTCCCGCACCGGAACGCCCGCCAGCCCCGAGTTGACCGGCGTCGAGAAGCCCGGCGGCGGCGCCATGGAGGCGATGCTCTCGCCCTGGCGCGGCGTCTCGCCCGCCTGCTGCCCGTGTTCGGCCAGCCCCGTGGCCACCACCGAAACCCGCATGGTGCCTTCCAGCTCTTCCTCGATGGTGGCGCCGACGATGATGTTGGCCTCCGGATCCACCTCCTCGCGGATGCGCGAGGCCGCCTGATCCACCTCGTACAGGCCCAGGTCCGGCCCGCCGGAGATGGAGATGAGCACGCCGCGCGCCCCGGCCATGGATTCGATATCCAGCAGCGGATTGGCGATGGCCGCCAGCGCCGCTTCCTCGGCACGGTTGTCGCCGGAGGCCTCGCCGGTGCCCATCATCGCCTTGCCCATGTCGGACATCACCGCCCGCACGTCGGCGAAGTCGAGGTTGATGAGCCCTTCCTTGGTCATCAGCTCGGTGATGGAGGCCACGCCCGAATAGAGCACCTGGTCGGCCATGGCGAAGGCGGCGGTGAACGAGGTCGCCTCGTTGGCCACCCGGAACAGGTTCTGGTTGGGGATCACGATGAGCGTGTCCACGTGCTGCGCCAGGTTCTCGATGCCGCGCTCGGCGATGGCCATGCGCCGCCGCCCCTCGAAGTTGAACGGCTTGGTCACCACGCCGACGGTGAGGATGCCCAGCTCGCGCGCCTTGCGGGCGATCACCGGCGCCGCGCCGGTGCCGGTGCCGCCGCCCATGCCGGCGGTGATGAACACCATGTTGGAGCCGACGAGCTGATCCTCGATCTCGCCCATGGCCTCTTCCGCCGCCTGCGCGCCCACTTCCGGCTGCGATCCGGCGCCCAGCCCCTTGGTGCTGTTGATGCCCATCTGGATCTTGCGCTCGCACGGGCTTTTCGCCAGCGCCTGCGCGTCGGTATTGGCCACCACGAACTCCACGCCGGTGAGCTTGGAGTTGATCATGTTGTTCACCGCGTTGCAGCCACCGCCGCCGACGCCGAACACCGTGATCCTGGGCTTCAGCTCCGTCAGATCGGGCACATTGATATCGATAGCCATGGCACCCCTTCCGAAATGATATTTCCCGCTTCGTGCTGAGAAGAATGATGCTTGCGACTTGGATAACAAAAGGTTAATGGCGCTTTAAAAATTTTCCCTCCCTGGCCCACTCGGCGGCCCGGAAAAAAACGGACGGAACCAGCGTCCGCCCGCGTTTCGGAAGCGCTTTCTTCAAAAACTTTCGCGGAACCATTTCTTCATCCGGCCCAGATAGCCGCCGGATGCTTCCAGCATGCGCCCGGCCTCGTGCACGAAAGTGAATCCTTGCGCGTCTGGCCTCAGCGCCGACATCAGCAAACCCGAAACCACCGCGTGCGCCGGCCCGGAAAGCACCGGCGGCAGTCCGGAAACCGTGCGCACCGCGCCGATGCGCACCCGCGCGCCCAGCTGCTCCTCTACCATGTCCACCAGGCCAGTGAGTTGCGCCCCGCCGCCGGTGAGCACCACCCGCTGCCGCGCCGCCGCCGGCAGATGCGCGATGGCCTGTTGCAGCAGCTCGAAGATTTCTTCCATGCGCGGGCGGATGATGGCCTGCAGGGTGGAGCGCGCCACCTGTTGCCAGCCGCCCGGCCCCTGCTCGCCCAGCACCGGAATGCTCAGGATTTCGTCCGCCGCCATGCTGGCCGGCAACACGCTGCCCTGCAGCGTCTTCAGCCGCTCCGCCTCGGCGATGGGGGTGGAAAGGCCCGCCGCGATGTCCTGCGTCACGTGATGCCCGCCCAGCGGAATCACCCCCGCTTCCAGCAGCATGCCTTCGCGGAAGGCCGCCCAGCTCGTCTGCGCCGCGCCGATGTCCACCACCGTCACGCCCAGCTCGCGTTCGTCTTCCGCCAGCACCGCTTCCGCCGCCGCCAGCGGCGCCACCATCAGGCCGCACACCTTCAGCTGCGCCGCCTCCAGCGTCTGCTCCAGGTTGCGCAAGGGACCGCGCGCCATGGTCACCACGTTCACCCGCCCCGTGATGCGGTCCGCCACCAGCCCTTCCGGATCGGCGATCCACGGCCCGCCATCCAGCGAAAAGCCGGCCGGAGCCACCTGCACCACCAGCCGCGATCCGGAATTGAAGCCGCTCAGCGCCTTGCCGGAAAGCGCCGCCAGATGCTCGCGCTTCACCGCCTCGCCATGGACGTCCAGCGTGGCCTCCAGCGTCTGGGTGTGCGGCGCGCCGCCGGAGAGGTTCACCCACACTTCCTCGACTTTCACGCCCGAGGTGCGTTCGGCCTTGTCCACCGCCAGCCGGATGCAGTGCTCGGCGGCGGCCGGATCGACGATGACGCCGGCCTTCACCCCGCGCGTGGCATAGACGCCATGGCTGATGATATCCAGCGCCGCCTGCGGCTGCCCGCGCCGGCGCCGCACTTCGCCGATGAGACAGGCGATTTGCGTGCTGCCGATGTCCAGCGCCGCCACGATGTCCGCCTGCGCGGGCCTGCCGCCATTATCCGGCCGCTGCGGAAACAGTGGAACGATTGCACTCATGATAGCCAAACCCGCTTGCTCGCCGGTCCGGCGCAGCCGCCGGCCCCCGTTTCATTCCAGCCCTCGCGCAGGCGTTTCCGGCGGCCTCTTCAGCGCCAGACGCTCCGGCTGCCGCAAATCCAGGCGCGCGATGGCCCGGTCCAGCAATTGGTGGCGCCGCTGCAATTCCGACAGGCGCTCCAGCGCCTTCCCCACCTCGCCTTCCGGCAGCAGCACCACCAGGCCGGAGCGCAAATGCAGATTCCAGCGTCGATTGCCGACAAGCTCCGCCTGCGTCAAACGCGACAGTAGAAAGGGTTTGGCTAAAATGTGGTTAATGAGTGTTGCAGCCTGCGCGTTTGCTCCTTCGCCGCGCACCAGCGGCAGGTGTGCGAACCGCCGCACGTCCAGCGAGGAAATGGCCACCCCTTCGGCATCCACCAGCACCGTTTGTCCACCGATTTGCCAGCGCGCGATGGGCTCGCGCTCCTCGATGGTGATGGCCAGGCCATTCGGATAGCGCCGCTGCACCTGCGCGCGCTTCACCCAGTCCAGGTTTTCCAGCAACTGTTTCGCCCGCGCCGGGCTGAAGCCGAACAGCGCGCCCCCGGGCCGCACGCCCAGCGCCGCCAGCACCGCCCGCCGCGAATGGCGCACCAGCCCGCGCACCTCCACCCTGTCCGCGGCCAGGCCGAAAATGGCCGCCGAGCGCGTCCCCGCCTCGCGCAGCAGGCCGTCCAGGTAGCCACCGTCCTTCAGCCCCAGCACCAGCGCCAGACCCAGCACCAGCACGCCGCCGGCGCGCGCCGCCACCCGCAAGACCATGCCCCCACGCCTTTGCCGGGGTTGCAGATAGCCGGCGCTCCCGACCGGAAACCTTTCATTGCTCGCCTGTTGCATGATCCCATTCACCGGTTCACGGAAGCATCGTCCACCAGCCAGCTGACCAGATCCTCGAACGAATGCCCCGCCTGTCTGGCGATGTCCGGCGCCAGCGAGGTGGGGGTCATTCCGGGCTGGGTGTTCACCTCCAGGATGACCACCTCGCCATCGTCCTTGCCGATGTCGTTGAAACGAAAGTCGGCCCGGCTCAGCCCGCGACATCCCAGCGCCTTGTGCGCCCTCACCGCGTATTGCTGAATGCGCCGATAGACATTCTCCGGTATCTCCGCCGGACAGATATGCTCCGAGCCGCCTTCCGCATACTTGGATTCGTAATCGTAGAACTGCCCTTTCAGCGGCACGATCTCCAGCACCCCCAGCGCCACGTCGCCCATCACCGCGCAGGTCAGTTCGCGCCCCGGCACGAACCGCTCCACCATCACCCTGCCCTCGTGCAGCGGCATGTCGCGCAACACCTTCGGCGGCACTCCGTCATCTTCTTCCTTCACCACCACCACGCCGACGGAAGACCCTTCCGCCAGCGGCTTCACCACATAGGGCGGCGGCATCGGGTGCCCCCGGCGCAGCTCCTCCGGCGTCACCAGCAGGTGCCGCGCCACCGGAATGCCCGCCTTCTCGAAGATCATCTTGCTGCGGTGCTTGTCCATGGCCAGCGCCGAGGCCAGCACGCCGGAATGGGTGTAGGGAATGCCCAGCGTTTCCAGCACGCCCTGCGCCTTGCCGTCCTCGCCCCAGGTGCCGTGCAGGGCGTTGAAGATCACGTCCGGCTTCAGCTCCCCCAGATTGCACACCACCTCCGGGCGCGCGTCCACCTCCGTCACCCTGTAGCCACGGTTGCGCAAGGCTTGCGCCACCGCCCGCCCGGAAGAGAGCGACACCTCGCGCTCCGCCGACCAGCCGCCCATCAGCACCACCACGTGCGTTTCCGAAGGGATGCGCCGCGGCCGCCAGCCGCCTTCCGCCTGTTCGTCTTCCAGCATGCCGTTTCCCCTGCGACGGCTTTTTCAGTCCCTGCGCTCCGCCGCCGGAATGCCGATGCGGCGGATCTCCCAATGCAGCTCCACGCCGCTCGTCTCCTTCACCAGCGCGCGGATCAGCTCTCCCAGCGCCTCGATCTCCGCCGCGCTCGCCCCTTCCTCGTTGACGAGGAAGTTGCAGTGCTTTTCGCTCACCCGCGCGCCGCCCACGCGCACCCCGCGCAGGCCGGCCGCATCGATCAGCTCCCACGCCTTGCCCCCTTCCGGGTTGCGGAAGGTGGAGCCGCCGGTGCGCGAGCGGATGGGCTGCGCCTGTTCGCGCATGGCCTGGATTTCCGCCATGTGCCGGGCGATCTCCTCCCTTTCGCCCGGCCGCCCGCGCAGCAGCGCGGAGGTGAAAATCCAGTCCTCCGGCGCCGAGGAATGGCGATAGGCCATGCCCAGCTCCTCCGCCGCCACCTCGTGCACCCGGCCCTTGCGGTCGATGGCGCGGGCGGAAACGAGCACGTCCTTCAGCTCGCCGCCATGCGCCCCGGCGTTCATCCTGAGCGCGCCGCCCATTGTGCCCGGGATACCTCTCAGAAAGGTTAATCCTTCGATACCGTGCTCCAGCGCGAATTTCGCCACCTTCACGTCCAGCGCCGCGGCGCCGGCGCGGATCAGGCAATCCTCCGGCGCGCCCTGAAGCGCCACTTGGTTGAACCCGCGCCCCAGGCGGATGACCACGCCGGGCACGCCGCCATCGCGCACCAGCAGGTTGGAGCCGACGCCGATGACGGTGACGGGAATGTCCGCATCCAGTTGCGACAGGAATTGCGCCAGGTCGTCCTCGTCCGCAGGGCTGAACAGCACCTCCGCCGGTCCGCCGACGCGAAACCACGTCAGCTCCGCCAGCGGCCGGTTGGGCGTCAGCCTGCCGCGCGCCGGCGGCAGGCGCCTCAGCAATGCCTCGCCGTCAATCCGCATCCGCCGCCTCCCCCGCGTCCATGCGCGTCAGCAGCGCCGGCATGGCCTTCGCCCAGCCGGTGATGTCGCCCGCGCCCAGAAACACCACCACGTCCCCCGGCGCCGCCAGCGACCGCACGATGGGCGCGATCTCGGCCGCCATGTCGCGCGCCGCATCAGCCTCCGGATTGGCCACGTGCACGTCGCGCTGCCCGCGCGCCAGCATGGCCTCGGCCAGCGCCACGTGGTCGCGCCCCGGAATGGGCGTCTCGCCCGCGGCATAGACCGGCGCCACGATAACGCTGTCGGCCTCGGTGAAGCATGAGGCGAAATCCTCGAACAACGAATCGAGCCGGGTGTAGCGGTGTGGCTGCATCACCGCGATCAGCCGCCCCTTGCCCGCCACCTGCCGCGCCGCCTTCAGCACGTTGGCGATCTCCACCGGATGGTGGCCATAATCGTCATAGAAGTTCACCCCGCGCCATGTGCCGGTGTGGGTGAAGCGCCGTCCCACGCCCTCGAAGGAGTGCAGGCCCTCGCGGATGGCCTCCGCCGACACCCCCAGCTCGTGCGCCACCACCAGCGCCGCGGTGGCGTTCAGCACGTTGTGCGCCCCTGGCATGGGCAGCTCCAGGTCGGGGAATTCCACCACCTCGCCCTTGCGCCGGTCGGAGAAGGTGACGGAAAAACGCGAGCGCCCGCCATCCACCACGAGATCGTGCACCCGCGCGTCCGCCTGCGGATTGAAGCCATAGGAGAGAATGCGGCGGTCGCGCACGTCGGCGATCAGCGAACGCACCTCCGCATGGTCGGAACAGGCCACGGCGAAGCCGTAGAAGGGGATGTTCTCCACGAAGCGGCGAAACGCGGCGCGCAGCTTGTCGAAGGTGCCGTAGAAGTCCAGGTGTTCCGGGTCGATGTTGGTGATCACCGCCACGTCCGCCGGCAGCCGCAGGAAGGTGCCGTCCGATTCGTCGGCCTCCACCACCATCCACGGCCCCGCGCCCAGCCGCACGTTGGTCTTCAGCGACTGGATGATGCCGCCGTTGATGATGGTCGGATCCAGCCCGCCGGCCTGCAACAGTTGCCCGACCAGCGAGGTGGTGGTCGTCTTGCCATGCGTGCCCGCCACCGCCACGCCATTGCGAAAGCGCATCAGCTCCACCAGCATCTCCGCCCGCTTCACCACCGGCAAATGCCGCCGCCGCGCCTCCATCAGCTCCGGATTGTCCGGCTTGATGGCGGAGGACACGACGAGGATATCCGCGTCCTTCAGGTTCTCGGGCGCATGCCCGATCATCACGGGAATACCCCGCGCCCGCAGCCGCTCCACATTGGCGCTGTCCTTTATGTCGGAGCCCTGCACGCGATAGCCCAGTTCATCGAGCGCCTCGGCGATGCCGCTCATGCCGATGCCGCCGATGCCGACGAAATGAAACAGGCCGACGTCGCGCGGCATTTTCATCATCCGTTCCGCCATTTTCCGAGAAACTCCCCGTGTCACGCACCTTCCGGCGGCGCCTCGTTTTCGTCTCAAACCATCACACCGAGGCCAGTCTGCCTCACCCTCCGGTCTTGTGGGCGAAGTGGACGGAGAGGGATTTTTCGCACCCTTCAGGCGAAAATCGGTGCGGGCCTTCGCAGGAATAGCAGCGCTATTTCAAGAAGGCCCGTGCCGATTTGCAGCCGAAGGGGGCGGAACAAGCCCCTCCGGACACTTCGTCCGCAAGACCGATTCCACGACGTCCGCCATGCGTTCTGCCGCATCCGGCCTGCCTTGCGCAAGCGCCGCCGCGTGCGCCGCCTCCAGCATCTCCGGCTTGTAGGCCAGCTCCGTCACCAGCGCCGCCAGCCGCTCCGGCGTCGCCCGTTCCTGGCGCAGCACCCAGCCCGCGCCCGCGCGCGCGAAGGCTTCCGCGTTCTGTCCCTGCTCGTCATCGGCGAGATATGGATAGGGAATCAGGATGGCCGGCCGCCCGATCACCATGAGTTCCGCCACGGTGGAAGCCCCCGCCCGGCAAATGACGAGATGCGCCCGCGCCATGCGCTGCGGCAGATCGCTGAAAAACGGCTGCAGGGTCAGCCCCGCCAGCGGCAGCGCCCCCAGCGCCTTATCCGTCGCCGCCATGTCCTCCTCGCGGCATTGCATGGTCAGCAGCAGCCGTTTCAGCAACGCCCGCGGCAACTCCTTCAGCATCGCCGGCATCACCTCGGCGAAGAAATGCGCTCCCTGTGAGCCACCGACGATCAGCAGGCGAAACGGTTCGTCGGCCTTCTGTGGCGGCTGATATGGCGCGCCGGCCAGCGCCCGCACCGCCGAGCGCACCGGATTGCCGGTGTGCACCGTTTTCTCCAGATACCGCGGCGCCAGCCCCGTCACCCGCGGAAAGGAGACGAACATGCGCGTGGCGAAGCGCGCCAGCAGCCTGTTGGCGAGGCCGATGGCCACCCCGGCGTCGTGGGTCATGATGGGCTTCTTCTCGAAATGCGCCGCCAACAGCGGTGGCAGCGACGGATAACCGCCGAAGCCCACCGCGCAGGCGACCTCGCGCGCCCGCATCTCGCGCCGCGCCGTGCGAATGCCCCGCCAGATGCGCCAGATCTGTCCCGGCGCCTTCCATGGCTGACGCGGCGTGATGGTGGAGGCCGGCGCCACCACCAGCTCCACGCCGGGCATGTCCTGAACGTATTTCTTCGCCCGTTCCTCGCTGAACAGCACGCATCGGTGTCCGCGCGCCACCAATACTTCCGCCAGCGCCTGCGCCGGAAACAGGTGCCCGCCGGTGCCGCCCGCCGCCAGCGCCACCACCGAGGACGGCGCGCGGCGTTCGCTTTCCGGAAGTTCGCCCTGCCCGCTCATGCTCGCTCCGTATCCCGGCCATCCTGTTCCGCAAGCTGTTTAGCGCATTGCCGCCCCACCCGCCAGCGCGGCCGGCCGTGTCATGCCGATTGCGACGTCCCCTGCCGCAACAACGCCAGCGCCATGCCCATGGCCAGCGCCATGGCCATCATCGACGACCCGCCGTAGGACACGAACGGCAGCGTCATGCCCTTGGCCGGCAGCAGTTGCACGTTCACCCCCATGTTGATGAACGCCTGCAGGCCGAACAGCGTCGCCAAACCGCTCACCGCCAGCCGCCGGAACGGATCGGCCAGGTGCAGCGCCCGGTAGAGCAGCCGCAACGCCACGAACATGACAATGGCCAGCAGCACCATCACCGCCACGAAACCGAATTCCTCGCCAATGGCGGCGAACAGGAAGTCCGTGTGCGCGTCCGGCAGATATTTGTTGGCCCAGCCGCCGCCCGGCCCCGCGCCCAGCAGCCCGCCGTTGCGCAACGCCTCCATGGCGAAGTCCATCTGATCACGCGCCCCCGGCGGCAGTTGTGGCGGATGGAAAAAACGGTCGATGCGCGCCCGCACGTGGCCGAACATCAGATAGGCCATGCCCAGCCCGGCCACGCCCAGCCCGCCCAGCATCAGGATGAACCGCCAGCGCAGGCCGAACAGATAGAGCATCACCCCCCACACCGCGGAGATGAGCAGGGTCTGGCCCATGTCCGGCTGCGACACCAGCAGCCCCACGAACAACCCATACAGCCCCCAGGCATAAACGGCCCATTGCCACTCCCGCAGCAGCCGCGCCCGCGCCAGCAGCCACGCAGACATCACGATGAACGCCGGTTTCACGAACTCCGAGGGCTGCAACGACATGAACCCCAGGCTCACCCAGCGTTTCGCGCCCTTGATCTGCGGCCCGACGGCCAGCGCCAGCAGCATCAGCACGATGCCGAGGCCGAAGGCGATCATCGCCGCGCGGCGCACGCTGTGCCCGGAAAGGAAGGTCGCACCGAGGAAAATGGCCGATGCCGGCAGCAGGTAGAACACGTGCCGCTTGAAGAAATGAAAGCTGTCCAGCCCGATGCGCTCCGCCACCGCCGGGCTGGCCGCCAGCGAGAAAATGACCCCCAGCAGCATCAACAGGAACACCGCGCCCAGCACCTGCCAGTCGATGGAGAACCACCAGCGCGCCAGCGGCCCGCGATCCCTGCGTGAAATCAGCATGCTCATGCCATGTCCCTCTTCCGTGTCCCGCCCCGCGCCCCCGCCCAACCTCTTGCTCCATCATGTCGGGAGGTTGGGCGGGGGCGCGGGGCGGTGGGCGGTCGCGCTTCAGCGCGAGAATCCTCACCCCCATCTCAATTTCTCGACCAGCTCGCGAAAATGCTCTCCCCGTTCTTCGAAAGAACGATACTGATCGAACGAGGCGCACGCCGGCGCCAGCAGCACCACGGGCCGCCGCGCCACGCCGCGTTCCCTGTCCGCCCGTGCCGCCGCGAAGGCCGCGCGCACCGCCTTGTCCATGTCGCCGGAAATCTCGTGTTCCACACCCGCCTGCGCCAGCGTTTGCGCCAGCACCGGCGCGTCCTCGCCGATGAGGAAGACGCGCCGCACCGGCCCCATCAGATCCATGAGCGGCTCGATGCCACCGGTCTTCGCCTGTCCGCCGGCGATCCAGTGGATGTCCTCGAAGCTCGACAGCGACCGCGCGGCGGCATCGGCGTTCGTGGCCTTGGAGTCATTGACGAACAGCACGCCGTCCACCGTGCCCAGCTGCTCCATGCGGTGCGCCAGGCCGGGAAAGCTCCTGAACCCCGCGGCGATGAGATTGCCGTTCAGCGTCAGCGCCCGGCAGGCGGCCCAGGCGGCGGCGGCGTTCTGCCAGTTGTGCTTGCCACGCAGCGCCGGCGCGGTGGCAAGATCCATGCCCACCAGCGTCTTGCCGCCGGCGCGCTCTTCCAGCACGCCATTGACGGCGCACACGCCCTCGTGCAGCCGCTCCTCCACCGACACGGCCACCCTGCGCGCCGCTTGCGGGACGGAGGCCAGCGCCTTGCGGCACCATTCGTCGTCGATGGAAACGACCGCCGTATCCTTCTCGCCCATGTGGGCGAACAGCCGCGCCTTCACTTCGGCGTAGTGCTCCAGCGTGCCGTGCCGGTCCAGATGATCGGGCGTCACGTTCAGCAGCACCCCCACGTCGGGCTTCAGCGTCGGCGACAGGTCGATCTGATACGAACTCATCTCGATCACGTAGATGCGCCCGAACCGCGGCGGCGGCAGGTCGAACACCGCCGTGCCGATGTTGCCGCCCACCGCCACGTCGAAGCCCACCTTCCCCAAGACGTGGCCGATGAGCGCGGTGGTGGTGGATTTGCCATTGGTGCCGGTGATGCACACCAGCTTCGCGCCCGTGCCGTGCAGTTGGCGAAAGAAGATTTCCGTATCGCCGATGACCTCGACGCCGGCGGCCCGCGCCTTCTGCACCGTCCAGTGCGGTTCGGGGTGCGTCAGCGGCACGCCCGGCGACAGCACCAGCGCCGCCACCCCGGAAAAATCCACATCGTGCAGATCGACCAGCGGCATGCCCGCTTCCGCAGCCCGCTGCCGTCCGCCCTCCGAATCGTCCCACGCCAGCACCTCCGCGCCGCCGCGCAACAGCGCCCGCGCGCACGAAAGCCCCGAGCGCCCCAGGCCGAACAACGCCACCCGCCGCCCGGCGAACACGTCTGCCGCGAATTCCGTCATGCCGACACCATGTGCGAAAAGGATTCAGAGTTGGTTAACGAATCCTGCATCTCCTTGCCACCGAACACCGCGTGCGACAAATAATTCCGGTTTGCGAATAGGTTGACCGGAGAAACCGCCCCGCGCCCTCAGCCCCTGGTTTTCATGATTTGAGGGGCCAAGTGGGGGCGCGGGGCGGTGGATGGTTCTTGATGCAAACTGCTATCAGCCCCGCGCCCCCGGCCAACCACTTGCTCCATCATATCGGGTGGTTGGGCGGGGGCGCGGGGCGGTGGGCGGTGCGCTTCCGCGCAAAAATGCTGGCCGGCCTGTAAGCCGGGTTCTGTCCGCCGCCCCGCGGGGCGGGGGATGGCCATTCATCTGGGACGCATGTCGCCATGCGCCTCGCGCGACCAACCCGGACGGCGGGGCCGGAAACACGCCCTGCCCGGCTCGCGCCGGGCGTGCCGTCCCTATTCGGTCTTGCTCCGGGCGGGGCTTGCCGTGCCGCTCCCGTCGCCGGGAGCGCGGTGCGCTCTTGCCGCACCCTTTCACCCTTGCCGCGCTCCATCCCGACCAACGCACCCCCTGCCGGGGCGTTCATGTCCGGAAGGCGCGGCGGTCTGCTTTCTGTGGCGCTTTCCCTGAGGTTCGGCGAAACCGCCTCCCTCGCCGGGCGTTACCCGGCGCCCTGTTTCCGTGGAGCCCGGACTTTCCTCCGGGGCTTCCGCCGGTTTCCCGGCGACGCCCCGGCGGCCATCCGGCCGACCAGCGCCTTTCAATCTAGGCGCCCGCGGCGCGTCCATCAAGCATCGCCAGCACCGCCTGAAGCGCCTCCGCCGTGCCGGCATCGAACTCCCCATGCACCCCCGCCGGGCGAAACCGCCGCTGAAAGGCCCGCATCACCGCCGCCGTGTGCGCGCAGAAGGCGCCGCTTTCCGGCGCCCCATAGCCGATGCGCCGCAGCCGCCGCTGCAACCGGAGCACCGCCGCGCCCGCATCGCCCTCGCGCAACAGCACCTCGCCGCCCTCCGGCGCGTCCGGCACCGGCAACGCCAGCCCCGCCGCCGCCAGCCGCGCCCACGGAAAATGCTCGCCCGGATCGGCCTTGCGCAGCGGCGCCACGTCCGAATGCCCCACCACCCGCTCCGGCGGCACGCCATGCCGCCGCGCGACATCCGCCACCAGCGCCTCCACCGCCGCCATTTGTGGTTCCGGATAGGGCGGCGGCGCGCCACACGCATGCCCTGCGTTCTGGATTTCGATGCCAATGGAGCGGGAGTTGACATCCTCCTCCCCGGCCCAGAAGGCCACCCCCGCATGCCAGGCGCGCGCCTCTTCCGCCACCAGCTGCACGATGGCGCCGTCCTCTTCCACCAGGTAATGGGCGGACACCTGCGATTCCGCCGCGCACATCCACAGTTCCGCCGATTCGGCCGACGGGCAGCCGGTGTAATGCAGCACGATCATGTCAATGTTGCCTGCCCCGCGCCGTTCGCCGAAGTTGGGCGACGGCGCCAGCCGCGCCACCAGGGAAGAATCGGGCCGTTCCAGGAGATGGCTCATGACTCCCCGTCCTCTCGCGGAGTCGGCGGCGGCAAGGGGGCCGACCCTGGCAACTGCGTGCGCACCGGCTGGCATGGCTGGCAAAAATTCATCAGCACCGCGCCATGCCGGCCCTGCTCCTTCTTGAACTCCGGCTCCACGTGAATGCTGGCATGCACCTCGCCAAACGCCTCCGCCAACGCCCGTTCGATGTTGTCGCAGATGTCGTGCGCATAGCGCACCCGCATGTCGCCCGGCACCACCAGATGAAACTCCACGAACAGGGCCGACCCCGCCTTGCGCACCTTCAGCGCATGATATTCCAGCGCGCCACCGGCGTTTTCGGCGATGACCCTGCGGATTTTCGCCATCGTCTCTTCGTCCGGCGCCACGTCCATCAGCCCTTGCGTGGATTCCCACAGCAGCTTCCATCCTTCATGCAGAATGTGCAGCGCCACCAGGATGGCCAGCAGCGGGTCGAGGACATACCAGCCCGTCAGCCCCGCCACCACCACGCCGCCCAGCACGCCGATGGTGGTATAGACATCGGCCCTGAGGTGCCGCCCGTCGGCCTCCAGCGCCGGCGACTTCAGCTTCCGCCCCTGATGGATGAGCACCCAGCTCCACAGCGCGTTGACCACCCCCGCCACGGCGTTCACCAACAGCCCCGGATCGTTCCAGGATATGGCGCGCGGATGCAGCAGATATCCCCAGGCTTCATACAGAATGGCCGCCGCCGCCAGCGCGATCAGCGCGCCTTCCAGCCAGGCGGAGAAATACTCGGCCTTGTGATGGCCGAAGGGATGTTCCGCATCCGGTGGTTGACCGGCCACGTGAATGGCCCACACCGCCGCGCCCGCCGCCAGAACGTTCACCACCGTCTCCAGCGCGTCGGAATACAGCGCCACCGAGCCGGTCATCAGAAAGGCGACGTATTTCAGGCCGAAAACGAACAGCCCGACGAAGATGGAGCCCACGGCGAGCCTGATGGTGGTGCGCATGCCTGCCCCTCCGGCGATCGACACGCTCCCTGCCTGCCAGAAAAATTACGCGCCGGCAACGCGGAAGCCGCCGCAAGGCCCGGTTGCGGCGGCTCCGTCGTGAATTCTTTTCGCCTTGCGAAAGCGACTAATACCAGGCCGCGCAAAGGTTGACCTGTGAAACCGCCCCGCGCCCTCAGGCCCCTGTTTTTCATGACTTGGGGGTCCAAGTGGGGGCGTGGAGCGCTGGGTGGCTCTTGACGCAAACCGGCATCACTTGCGGGCCGGCGCCTTCAGCAGCGCCGGTTTCAGCTCCGTCACCGGCGCGGTGCTGGAGCCGCCGGGGCCGGCGTCTTCCTCGAACTCATGGCCCAGCAGCACCGCCGAAGCCACGCCCGCCGCGCCGAAGGTGATGGCAAAGCCGCCCATCAGCAGGAAGATGGCGACATGCGCGAACCGCGACGTGACGATGAGCGAATACAACCCGCCGACATCGGCCCACAGGATCATGCCCAGCAGGAACCACCCGGCGAGAATGCCGATGCCCGCATTGCGCAGCATGAACCGCACCAGCCGCGGCAAGGACTTCCAGGTGCGCACGATCATCATCCCGTTCTCCCTGCTGACCGATTGCCTTTCATGAGCGATTTTATATCCGTCGCGGCCGGGCGCAAGCGGCAATTTGTCCGCCTTTTCCGCCGCGCCTCACCAGCCCCAGCGCACCCCCAGCGCCAGTGTCTGCGCGCGTTCATGCTTGCGGCCCACCCGCGCGCTGCCCGAAAGATCCAGCGACAGGCCGTTCCACCGCCCCGTCCCGAACCATGAAAGGCCGCCGGTGAAGGTGAAATCGTCCCGGTCCCCACCCGCGATATTGTGCCGGTAGAGATCGCGCCCATAGGCCACCCGCACATAGGGCATCACCGGCGCCAGCCACCAGGAGACGCCGGCCTCCGCCATGCCCTGCACCAGCGCCTCGCTGCGGGCCGGACGCAAGACCGTCGCCGCCCCGTTGGAGGCCGCATGCGCCCGCCACCTGTCGCGCGAGGCCATCAGGCTCATCCGTCCGGAAACCAGCATGGTCGGCGACACCCACCGCTGCGCGCTCAGGCTGGCGCTCGCCATCCACCCCAGCGAATGCCGCTTTCCCCGCACCAGCCCGATGGCGCTGCCATCGCGAAAGCGCTGCTGCTGCCACACCGGCCCGGCCTGCATGCTCAGGCCCACCCCATCCGTCAGCCGCACGTCCGCATACAGCGCCAGCGCCTCCTGCCAGGTGCGCTCCCAGGTGCCGTTGGCCCTGTCGCGCGCCTTGCTGCGGGTGACGGTGACGCTCGCGCCGGCCGTCAGCCAGTCGTTCAGCGCCTTGTCCAGCCCCTGCGTGCCGCTCAGAGAATGGCCCTTGCCGGCGATGGCCGCCCCGTTCCGCCGCAGGTGCATCCACGAGGTGGACTTCCACAGACTCCATCCTTCCGCCGTGCGGCTTTCTCCCGCCACCGGCGCGATGTATGCCCGCGCCACTTCCGGGGGCAGGCTGGAATATGCCAGCCATTCCGGTGAAAAACGCTGCGTCAGGGCGCCGGCGGTCTGTCGCAGAATGGCGCCTCGCCACACCGACCAACGGGCCTGGCCGGTCCCGCCATATTCAGAGCCATTATCTTGATCCGTCACCAAACCGTCGCCGCTGGCGGGCATCGCCTGCCCGAGCAACACCAGAGTCCCCAGCAAAATTGCCTTTCCCCGCAAGATTGCCTTCCCCATCGCGAAAATGCCTTTCCTGCCGTAATGCCGAAACCATAGCACGAAAGGAAACGAAAGGCAGCCGTCAACCGTTCAGACGCTTTTCCGCCGCCCTCAGATGCTCTTCCCGGTTGATGTTGAAGAAGGGATCGCATTCCCCGCTCTCGAAAGCCACCCGCGCCACCCGGTAACGGTCGAAAAAACTGCCGATCCTGCGAATGTCCTCCTCCACCAGCGCCCGCCGCAGATCGTCCGCGATGCGCACCGGCCACAGGGCATTCACCGGATGCGCGCGCCCGCTCGAAGCCGCCACCGCCA
>Ga0256832_1000443_pt1 | contig 26445 bp, 19 predicted proteins | sample 134614metaG_FD_190534 | JGI IMG/M metagenome (GOLD analysis project Ga0256832, IMG submission 190534) | Hydrothermal vent microbial communities from Lau Basin, Pacific Ocean - 134-614 | ecosystem: Environmental > Aquatic > Marine > Hydrothermal vents | place: Pacific Ocean: Lau Basin | collected... | reverse complement strand
GATAGAAGGATTAAATATAGATAGTCAAAAAAAACAAATATTTGTTGATTTGACTTTTGGAGGAGGAGGACATTCTAGCTTTATGCTACAAAAAATGAACAAAGACAGTAGGCTGTTTGCATTTGACCAGGATATTGAGGCTATTGAAAACAGCATAAAAGACGAAAGATTAATTTTATTAGAATCGAATTTTAGATATTTTAATAAATTTCTAAAATTATTTGACATTAACGAGCTTGATGGCATACTTGCAGACTTAGGAGTGTCTTCTCATCAGTTTGATGACGGAAAAAGAGGTTTTTCCTATAGAGCTGATGAAAAATTGGATATGAGGATGAATCAAAAGCAAAGCATGGATGCGATCTCGGTTTTGAATGAATACAGAGAGAATGATTTGGTGAAAATTTTCTCCAAATATGGAGAAATAAGAAATTCAAAACAATTGGCAAAAAAAATAGTGCAATGCAGACAAAGGTTTGTAATCGACACAACGGGAGCCTTGATTAACTGTATCGAAAGTGTGATCAGGGGAAATAAAATCAAATACCTGTCTCAAGTTTTTCAGGCTGTCAGAATAGAGGTGAACGATGAAATGGGAGCCTTGTCTGAAATGCTAAACAATACGAGAAAGGTACTAAAGAAAGAAGGAAGATTGGTGTTAATGAGTTACCATTCCCTCGAAGACAGATTGGTGAAAAACCTAATCAAAAGAGGTAATGCAGAAGGGATTATAGTAAAAGACGAGTTTGGTCATATAGACAGACCTTTTAAAGAAGTAATCAAAGGTGTGATTACAGCAGACAAAGACGAAATAGAGAGCAATCCAAGGGCGAGAAGTGCGAAATTAAGGATTGCAGAAAAAATATAAAAAATTAAAAAAAATATGAATAGCAACAGGTTAGACATAATAACAAAAAATCTAACTTTATTAGTGTTCATAGCGTTCCTCGGAGTGCTATATATTGCAAACGTGCATATAGCTGAAAGGAAAATGTTGAAGATTGAAAAATTAGAAAAAGAGGTACAAACCGTGAAATACAGGTACTTGGATGTAAAACAAAGTATTCATTATACCAGTATGCCATCGGAAATTGAAAAAAAAGTAAAAGATAAGGGATTAAAACAAGGTACAGAGTCACCCAAAGTCTTGAAATTAAACAAAAGCTAAGAATTGAGGAGGATGAATAAGAGGAACGAATTATTAGCAAGAGTTTATATAGTAATGACGTTTTTCGTCCTGCTATCACTGTTGATAATAGGGAAAGTGTTCTATGTAAATGTAATTGAAGGAGACAAATGGAAAGATAAAATATCTAATAATGTAAAGTTTATAGATATAAAGGGAGACAGGGGAAATATTTATGCCAAAGACGGCAGTATGTTGGCGATAACCTCCCCATTATTTGACGTGAGAATGGATTTGTTATCTCCAAGCGACTCTAATTTCATTAAAAATATTGATAGCTTGAGCTATTTAATATCGACTGAATTGAGATCCGACAAAAGTCCCAATGAATGGAAAAGAACATTAATAGAGGGAAGAGAAGCAGGAAAAAACGGAAGTAAAAGGGGGATGAAGTTTTTCCTTATAAAAAGGAATATCAGTTACGATGAACTTATCAAAGTGAAAAAATTTCCTCTGTTCAGATTGGGGCAAAACAAAGGAGGGATAATTATTGAAAGAAAAACTAAAAGAAATAGACCATATAAAGATTTGGCGCATCGAACAATCGGTATCGATAGAGCTACAGCGTCAAAAGTAGGACTCGAAGGAGCTTACGATAAATATTTGAAAGGCGAAACAACCAAAAGGTTGATGAAAAAATTGAGAGGCGGATCATGGATTCCAATAGAAGAAATCAACGATAAGCCATTGAGCAAAGGAAACGATATCGTAACTAATATTGATATAAGAATCCAAGACATCGTGCACCAAACCATTTTGACAAATTTACACAATTACAATGCTGAGGCTGGTGTAGGAATAATCATGGAAGTAAAGACCGGTAAAGTAGTGGCAATAACAAATCTATCTAAAAACAAGGACGGGGCTTATGTTGAAAGACTAAACTTGGCAATCGGAAAAAAATTCGCACCGGGTTCTGTCATGAAAACAGCAACTTTGATGTCACTTTTGGAAGATGGATATATCGATGAAAATTCGACTATAGATTTAGAAGGAGGAAAAAAGAATTTCAGAGGAAAAATAATCAAAGACGATGAGGATATAGGAAAAGGAAGAAGAGTAAAACTTTGGGATGTGCTGGTTCATTCATCTAATGTGGGATCTGCAAAATGGGCTGATATCTATTATAATAAAGATAGGAATAATAATAAAAAATTCATCGATAAATTGAAGTCATTCGGATTGGCTGAAAAATCCGGGATTGATCTCGTAGGAGAAGTAAAACCGGTAATAAAAGATCCGATACTCAATAAACGTGAATTTAACAGAAACACGATTCCTTGGATGGCACATGGATATGAATTGGAATTAACACCCATACAAATATTGAGATACTATAATGCAATTGCAAATAACGGAAAGTTGATGAAGCCGTATTTGGTAAGCAAAATTATTTCCCAAGACAATACTATTGATATTAAACCAAAAGTATTGAAAGAAAAAATTGCAAGCAGTGAGACAATAAGAATAATAAAAAAATTGCTCAAAGGAGTAGTTCAGGAAGGAACCGGTTCAAAATTGAAGGATAACAAGATAAAAATAGCAGGTAAAACAGGAACAGCACAAGAAGAAGTAACTCAGAGAAATGAAGACAAAAGATATAATTCTTCTTTCGTAGGTTATTTTCCGGCAGACAAGCCAAAATACTCAATGATTATAACAATGTTCGGCTGTAAAAAACCCTATTATTATGCAAGTCAGGTGGCAGTACCGACATTTGGAAAAATCGTAGAAAAAATAGCTTCTATCGAGACATTTAACGATGATTCCAAAAGAAAAAATAAGACTGAGTATGCCTCGGCTAATCTGCCTCAAAATGCGATTGGGTACTCTGATGATTTCAAAAAAGTATTGAATTATCTGGAGATACCTTACGAGAAAGATAATAGAGGAGCCTGGAGTAAAGTAAAAAGCAAAAGAGGAAAAATGGAAATTGATGAATTTCAATTCAGGAGCAAAAGAGTACCGAATGTACTCGGAATGGGAGCAAGAGATGCAGTATATTTTTTGGAAAACCTTGGGTTGAAAGTCGAATTGGAAGGATATGGAAAAGTAGTAAAACAATCCATTCCACCTAAAACTAGATTAAATCACCAGCATATTAAGTTGGTACTAAAATAATTTATCAAAAGAGATAAATATAAAAAATTGAAAAGTTTAAAAGAAATATTGCAAGACGTTGAAGTAAAAAAAATAGTAGGAAACGAATATTGTGAAATAAATGACTTGAATTTAGATTCCCGTAAGGTACAAAAACACGATTTGTTTTTTGCTTTCAAAGGAAATGCTTTGGACGGTCATTCATTTATAGAGTCAGCGATAGAAAAAGGAGCAATAGCAATAGCTTGTGAAATATTACCGGATGATATAAACAAAAACATAACTTATATCGTTCTGGAAAATTTCAGAAGTAATATGGCAAAAATAGCATCCGGTTTTTTCGATAAGCCAAGCCAAAAGCTGAAACTTATCGGAGTAACAGGAACTAATGGCAAAACCACTATTGCGACTCTTCTATATCGTTTGACGATGAGTATGGGAATCAAAGCCGGTTTGCTTTCGACAGTAGAAAACAAAATTGCAAATAAAAAAATCAAGGCAACACTTACGACACCCGATGTGATAAGTATTAACAGATTAATGAGTGAGATGGTCGTGGCTGGTTGTGAATATGCTTTTATGGAAGTGAGCAGTCATTCTATAGATCAAGACAGAGTGAGCGATTTGGATTTTGATATAGCTATTTTCACTAATATCACCCATGACCACCTTGATTACCATAAGACATTTATCAACTATATAAATGTCAAAAAGAAGTTCTTTGACAATCTAAAACCTGAAGCTTTTGCTTTAACTAATATCGATGATAAAAACGGAGAAGTAATGGTTCAGAATTCAAAATCCATTGTAAAAAGCTATAGTCTTAGACAAATAGCAGACTACAAAGGAAGGATTCTACAAAATTCTCTTACGGGCTTGCATTTGAAAATAAACAGTAGAGAAGCATTTTTCAAATTGACAGGAGAATTCAATGCTTACAATCTTTTAGCAGTATATGGAGCTGCAGTTTTATCAGGCTTGAATCAAGAAGATGTTTTGGTGGGATTGAGCAGTTTGGAACCGGTAGAGGGTCGATTTGACATTATACAAAACAAGGAGAAAGAAGTGTTTGCAATCATAGATTATGCACATACACCGGACGCCTTGCAAAATGTATTGACTACTGTAAAAAACAGCAAAAACAGAGATGCAAAATTGATAACAGTATTCGGTGCCGGTGGAAATAGAGATAAGACAAAAAGACCGGAAATGGGGAAAATAGCAAGCAGGTTATCAGATATGGTAATAATCACATCTGATAATCCGAGAAATGAAAAACCGGGAGAAATAATAAATGATATTGCAAAAGGGATATCAAATGAAGATAAAGAAAAAGTCTTAGAGATAGAGGATCGCGAACAAGCTATAAAAACAGCTTTGATGTTGGCAAAAAAAGGAGATGTGATAGTGATAGCAGGAAAAGGTCACGAAACATATCAAGAAGTAAATGGTGTAAGACATCATTTTAGTGACAAAGAAGTAGTAAATAACATCTGGCAAAAAAAATAAAATAAAATGGTGGCTAAAGAGTCACAAAAAAAATAAGGCGTATTTCATTTTTTCGCATTGTGGATTGAGTTCTCCTTTAGGAGTTAGAGGCGAGATAAGGAAAAAACGAAAAAATGATATGCGACCAAAAGATATAAAGGTTCTATTATCATTCTCAGGTTGGTTTTAACAGTTGCAGTAGGAGTATCTTTGAGGAAAAGTCCCAGGACCTGCTGCAATCTGTTATTTTTTAAAAAAATCAAAATCCGGTTGTTGGTTGCCGGAAATATTGAATTGATTTTAATAGTGAATTAAATTTTGGATTTAGTGTTTTGGAAATAAAACTATGCTATACTATTTATTTGAATATTTAGAAAAACATTATAATCTGCCGGGGGCAGGTTTGTTTCAATATATATCTTTCCGGGCAGGAGCAGGTGTAATCACGTCGTTGATAATCGCCATCTTATTAGGAAATAAGATAATAAGTTCTTTGAAAAGGATGCAAATTGGTGAAACTGTAAGAGATTTAGGTCTCGAGGGGCAGAAAGCCAAAGAAGGTACACCCACAATGGGTGGATTGATTATCATTTTGGCAATCGTAGTCCCTACCCTATTGTTTACTCGTTTGGACAATATATATATCCTCACGATGTTGGCCGCGACTATTTGGATGGCAGCTATTGGTTTTATTGATGACTATATCAAGGTCTTCAAAAAAAACAAAGACGGTTTAAAAGCAAAATTCAAAGTAATCGGACAAATTGGACTAGGTATTATCATCGGTTCAATTATGCTATTTAACAATGGCATATTGGTAAGAATGCCTAAAGCGGAAGCTGTGAGCAAAGGATATAAAATAGTGAGATCTTTTAAGACAAATATCGCCTCAATAAATAAAAATGCAGAGGTAAAAGAGATGGCTTATGTCAAAACTTCCTTGACCAATATCCCCTTTATGAGCCATAACCAATTGGATTATGCTTCTATTGTGGAGAGTATTGGGATAGACAAGAAGCGGTTATTCATCTTTTTTATCATAATAATCATTTTTATAGTGACAGCCGTGACAAATGCAGCAAATCTGACAGATGGAATTGATGGATTGGCCTCGGGGACGGCTGCTATAATCGGAGCGACATTAGGCATACTCGCATATGTTTCCAGTAATACGGTAATAGCAGATTATTTGAATATTCTGTATTTACCATTCTCTGAGGAATTGGTTGTTTTTTCGGCTATTTTCTTAGGAGCAACTATTGGCTTTTTGTGGTACAATTCATATCCAGCAAAAGTTTTTATGGGTGATACCGGAAGTTTGGCAATAGGGGGAATAATCGCTACTATGGCGATATTGTTGAGAAAGGAGCTATTGATACCGATATTGAGTGGTGTATTTTTGGCAGAGAGCTTATCGGTAATAATACAGGTTTTGTATTTCAAATATACAAAGAGGAAGACAGGAGTGGGAAAGAGAGTATTTTTGATGTCACCATTGCATCATCATTTTCAGAAGAAAGGAATTCACGAAGCTACAATTGTAGTTAGATTTTGGATTGTAGGAGTATTTTTAGCGGTAATTACGATAATAACATTAAAAGTAAGGTAAAATTTTAATAACAATAACAATAAATAATTAAAGTGTCAATAGAGAAAGTCATAACAAATTTAAGAGGAGACCGGACCATATGGTTAATCGTGTTTTTCTTAGTGATATTTTCCCTGCTCGCTGTTTATAGCGCTTCGGGTAGTTATGCCTTTTTGAGCAATGGAACAGCGGCAGAGACTTATTTAGTAAAACAATTATTGTTCATCGGTTTAGGCTTGACATTGATGTATGTATCATATAGATTGGACTATATTCAATACTCAAAAATAGCCCCTCTATTAATGGTTATCGCAATACCGTTATTGATATATACTATGTTTTACGGTGCACAAATTAACGATGCGAGAAGATGGCTAAAAATTCCATGGATGAATCAAAAATTTCAGACATCGGATTTTGCAAAACTGGCATTAATCATATTTTTAGCAAGATCTATTGCAAGCAAACAGGATGTAATTAAAGATTTCAAATCTGCATTTTTGCCATTGATTTTTCCGGTGATAATAGTTTGTGGATTGATAGCACCATCAGATTTATCAACAGCAGGTTTGCTATTTATGACCAGTTTACTTTTGATGTTTATAGGCAGGGTTGATATGAAGTATATTCTCTTATTATTACTATTGGGAATAGTTGTATTATCAATAATAATAATAATCGGAACAGTTTTTCCTGACATAGTCAGGCTGGACACGTGGATAAGCAGAATAAATGAATTCTTTTATGGAGCCGATGGAGGATATCAAATTCAGCATTCTAAAATAGCTATCGCCCACGGCGGAATCATAGGTGTCGGTCCCGGAAAAAGTCTCGAACAAAACTATTTACCATACGCATACGCAGATTTTATATATGCGATTATAGTGGAGGAATACGGACTGATTGGAGGAATATTGATTATAGGATTATACCTGTTGCTTTTGATTCAAAGCATCAGAATAGTAACAAAGAGTCCAAAAACATTTGGTGCAATGTTGGCAATGGGATTGACACTAAATATAGTTGTCCAAGCATTTGCTAATATCGCGGTCTCTGTTCATTTGCTTCCGGTTACCGGATTGACATTGCCTTTGGTGAGTGCAGGTGGGTCATCAATATTGATAACATCTATTTCACTTGGTATTATACTGAGTGTATCGAGATATGTCGAACAGGCACAGATAGAAAAAATTGCTTTACAAGAAATAGAAGAATTAAATGAAAGCAATAATTAGCGGTGGAGGAACCGGTGGACATATATTCCCTGCTATAGCAGTAGCACAGGAATTAAAAAGAAACAATAAAGATATTGAAATACTTTTTGTTGGTGCAGAGGGAAAAATGGAGATGGAAAAAGTACCGAAAGCGGGCTTTGATATAAAAGGACTTTGGATAAGCGGTTTGCAAAGAAAATTGACGGCAAGAAACCTGCTTTTTCCGGTAAAATTGCTTAGTAGTCTGCTTAAAGCTAATGCAATCGTAAAAAAATTCAAACCGGATATAGTCGTATCGTTTGGAGGATATGCAAGTGGATCTGTAGCACAAATAGCTAATTGGAAAGGAATTCCTCTCGTGCTTCAAGAGCAAAATTCATATCCGGGCATCACTAACAAACTATTGGCATCAAAAGCAGAAAAGATTTGTGTCGCATACAATGGTATGGAAAAATACTTTGACAAGAAAAAAATAATTTTTACCGGAAATCCGGTAAGACAAGATATATCCGAAATGGATAAAGATATCGATTCAAGAGCGCGCAAGCATTTTGATTTGGTTCAAAATAAGAAAACTGTATTAGTATTTGGAGGAAGTCTCGGTGCCAGATCGCTTAACGAAGCGGTAAGGCAAAATTTTGAAAAAATACTTGGCAGCAAGGATGATGTTCAGCTTATTTGGCAGGTTGGCAAATTGTATTACAACGATTATGCTATCCCTGAATTAGCAAACCATCCTAATGTAAAAATACTGTCTTTTATTGATAGAATGGATCTCGCTTATGCTGCTGCCGATTTGGTAGTATCAAGGGCAGGAGCACTAACGATTTCTGAATTGAGCCTTGCAGCTAAAGCTGTAATTCTGGTACCATCTCCAAATGTAGCCGAAGATCATCAAACTAAAAATGCGATGAATCTAGTCGATCAAAATGCTGCAGCGCTTATTAAAGATATTGAAGTAAAAGAAAAACTGGGAACAAAAATTATTGAAATGCTGAACGATGAAAAGCAACTTGAGACATTGAGTGAAAACATCAAAAAATTGGGTAAGCCAAATGCGGCAAAAGATATAACAAAAACAATTATAGACATTGTAAATAAAAATTAAAATTGAAGATTGGAAAACTTAACATATTGAGAATTTTAAGAGTACTTGGAGTAGCAGGAATAATGGTTATGCTGTACTTTTCTGTTCAATTGAAAGCAAATTCCAATATAAAAAAAATAAATATTGTCCTTGAAAGCAAAACAAAAAGAAAATTAGTAGAAAAAGAAGATATATTGAAATATCTCAATAAAACTCTGGATAAAGATTTGGAGATTGAAAAAATTGATAAAGTAGAAATTTCCGAGATAGAATACCTGTTGGACAAAAGCAAATATATTAAAAATTCCGAGGTCTATCTTGACTCGAAAAACAACCTGCACATTAGTTGTGTATTGAGAGACCCCATAGTGAGAATATCAAGAAAAAACGGGAAAGATTTTTACTTGGATAGAGAGGGAAATCCGATACCGGTTTCAAGAAGAGCAGCAATAAGAGTACCGGTAATCACAGGTAATATCAAGGTTGGAGAGCTAAGTGAAATCAAGAAAAAAGGAAATTCATTACACAAAATTCTGGAATTGTCAAAAAAGATAAATTCAGATCAATTTTTAAACGCACTTATTGAGCAAATATATATTGACAATAACAATAAATTGACTATTATCCCCAAGTTGGGAATTCAAAAAATAGAATTTGGGAGTTTGGATAAAATTGAAAACAAATTAGCCAGATTAAAAACTTTTTACAAAGCAGGAATGCCGTCCTCAGGATGGGCGAATGTTGAAAAACTCAATCTTGATTTGACAGATCAAGTTGTGATTACTAAAAGAAACTAAACTTTTTATTATGATGGACATCGACAACAAAAAATCTCCGGTAGTAATTGCCTTAGACATTGGAACTACAAAAATATGTGCTATTGCCGGATATAGAACAGAATACGGTAAAATCGAACTGTTAGGAGTTGGTAAAGTAAAATCCGAAGGTGTATCCAGAGGAGTTGTATCCAATATCGATAAAACCGTAAAAGCCATAAAAGAGGCTATCAGTATCGCTGAAGTCAATGCAGGTAAGAAATTCAAAAAAGTCAATGCCGGTATTGCAGGACAACATATCAAAAGTTTACAACATCACGGATTGGTCGTTCGCAAAGATGCTAATTCAGAGATTAGTCAAGAGGATATCGACAGATTGGTCAATGACATGTACAAATTGGTTCTTCCTCCGGGTGATAAAATACTTCACGTCATTCCACAAGAATTTACGGTTGATAACGAACAACACATCACAGATCCTATCGGTATGTCCGGTGTAAGACTTGAGGCTAATTTCCATATAATCACAGGTCAGGTGACAGCCTCAAAAAATATTTTTAAAGTCGTGGAAAAATCAGGATTGGAAGTAGCAAATCTCACCTTGGAACCAATAGCTTCTGCTTCATCCGTGTTGGCTGATGAAGAAAAAGAAGCTGGAGTGGTACTTGTAGATATTGGTGGAGGCACAACAGATATCACCATATTTAAAGATGGTATCATAAGACATACTGCGGTTATTCCTTTTGGCGGAAATGTTATCACAACTGATATACAAGAAGGATTGACTGTAATGAAAGATCAAGCGGAGAAACTAAAAGTAAAATTCGGTTCTGCATTGGCTGAAGAAATAGTTGACAACAGATTGATAGTTATACCCGGATTTAGAGGCAGAGATGTAAAAGAGATATCCGAAAAGAATCTCGCAAGAGTCATTCAAGCCAGAATCGAGGAAATATTTGAGTTCGTAGAATGGGAAATCAATAGATCAGGTTACAAAGATAAATTATTGGCTGGAATGGTATTGACAGGAGGTGGTTCTTTGCTTAAAGACATAGACCTTTTGGCAGAATTACAAACAGGCATCAACACAAGACTTGGTCAACCCACAGAGCATTTGGCTCACGGTTACAATGAGGAATTGACTTCACCTATTTATTCAACAGGAATCGGGTTACTTATTCATGCAATAAAACAAGGTAATTTTTCTGATGACACCGAAGATATCAAACGCAAAACTGAAGAAATAGAAATCAATAACGAAGAAAAACTTGAAGAAGAAATTGTTACTGACCAAACGCAAAAAAAAGAAAAGAAATCCAGTAAATGGCTGAATAAAGTATTTTCTTATACCAAAGAATTTTTTGAGAGTACACCGGATTCAGAATTTTAAAAAACAATAAAAACAAAATATTATGCAATTTGACATACCTAAAAAAGATAGTTCTATAATCAAAGTTTTGGGAGTAGGAGGAGGAGGATCCAACGCCGTAAACCATATGTTTAAAACAGGTATCAAAGGAGTGGATTTCGCTATCAGCAATACTGATATCCAGTCAATGGAATCAAGTGAAATAGATGTAAAACTACAATTGGGTCCAATTACAACCGAAGGAAGAGGTGCAGGTTCTATTCCTAAGATAGGAAAAGAAGCTTGTATCGAATCAATCGAGAGCGTAAGAGATTTCTTGAGCGATAATACTAAAATGGTCTTTATCACCGCAGGACTCGGTGGGGGAACAGGAACCGGAGCAGCACCAATCATCGCCAAGGCTGCAAAGGATATGGGAATATTGACAATTGCGATAGTAACATTACCTTTCAAGTTTGAAGGCACTCGCAGAATAAGACAAGCATATGACGGATTGGAAGAATTAAGAAAAAATGTGGATTCGATATTGATTATATCCAATGACAAACTCAGAATGATGTATGGCAATCTGCCAATATCCGAAGCATTTGCATATGCAGATAATATATTGACCACTGCCGCAAAAGGTATCGCTGAAATAATCACAGTACCGGGTTATATAAATGTTGACTTCGAAGATGTCAATACAGTAATGCGCTCAAGTGGAATAACGGTTATGGGTAGTGCATCTGCCGAAGGCGAAAACAGAGCGCGAAAAGCAATCGAAGCCGCACTGAATTCTCCGCTTTTGGAAGACAATGATATCAGAGGTGCAAAACATATATTGCTTAATATCACATCGGGCTCAAAAGAAGTAACAATGGATGAAATCGGTGAAATAACCGAATATATCCAAGGAGAAGCCGGATATGGAACCGATTTGATTTGGGGTAATTGCGTCAATGAAAGTCAAGGAGAAAAAATCAATGTCACAGTAATCGCAACAGGATTTGAAACAAATAACCCTGACAATAAATCAACAAAAAAAGATGAGAAACTCATCGTAAGTCTTGATGATGACACTCATAAGCAAACTGAAAAAAACATTGATTTTGAACTTCAATTCGATGATGATGACTCATTTAACATAGTAGATTTTGAGGTAGATGATGTAAAAGAAACAATAGATGCCTTTAATACATCGGCAAATAGAGAAGACAACTTCAACTACCAAGAAGACAGGGAACAAAGATTGGAAAAATTGAGGTTAAGCAGTCTTTCAAAAAAATCGAGTAATGTCCAAACAAATAATAAAAAAGTTTCATTGGACAATCCGGGCATGATACATAAATACGAAAATGAACCTGCTTACAAAAGAAAACAAATTCAGCTTGAAGAGAAACCTGTAAAACACGATATGACAAAAAGCAGTTACAAAGTTGGAATAGATGAAGATGAGCCTATTAAACCTAATAACAAATTTTTGCACGATAATGTAGATTAAAATATCATAAAATTCTATATAGGTTTTCGTCTGCCTATATATTCATGTTAGATCATGAGATTGGTTTATTAATTGTCCGGGTTTCCCAGGCTCGGACATTTTTCCAAAAAAAACATCCTGAAAACGATAAAGACTTATAGGTTTTCGTCTGCCTATAAATATTCATGTAAGATACATGAGATTGGTTTATTAATTGTCCGAGTTTCCCAGACTCGGACTTTTTTATTTTTATCATTTCATATTTCAAATCAACTTTCTTGCTTTGTAACTATTTCACAGAGAAACACAGAGACTTTCACAAAGAAACACAGAGAAATAAAACTTTGTGCATCTTTGTGTCTTCTCAGTGTTCTTTGTGTAACAAATAAAGACCCAAATACATACTTACAATAACTAATAAAATATTACCTTTACACAAAAATTATAAAAATGAAATTTTCAACAAAAGCTATACATATAGGTCAGGAAGCTGATAAGACAACAGGTGCAGTTATTCCGCCGATATATATGACATCAACTTATAAACAAGAATGGCCAAATCAACACAAAGGATATGATTATACCAGAGCGGGCAATCCTAATTTTCGCAATCTGGAACAGACTCTCGCTTCATTAGAAGAAGGTGAGTACGCAACAGTATTTTCATCAGGACTCGGAGCTACTACCGCATTGATTTCTGCTTTGGATTCAGGGGATATTGTTGTTGCCGGCAAAGATTTGTATGGTGGTACATTCAGATTGTTGAATAGTGTATTTAATACCTTTGGTATAAAACTTGATTTGATTGACACACTTGATTTGAACGAAGTAGAAATTGCATTAAAACAAAAGCCAAAATTGATAATTCTTGAGTCTCCTACAAATCCACTTTTGAGGATTTCGGATATTCCGGCTATTATAGCTATCGCCAAAAAATACAGTGTTATGACGGCTATTGACAACACTTTTGCTACTCCATATTTCCAAAATCCTCTTACTTGGGGTGTAGATGTTGTCTTGCATAGTACTACAAAATATATTGGTGGACACTCTGATGTAGTCGGTGGCACATTGATCACTAATAATAAGGAATTGGACGATAAATTCAAGTTCAATAGAATGTCTATCGGTCTTAATCCAAGTCCGTTTGATACATGGTTACTTACCAGAGGAGTAAAAACACTCGCAGTCAGAATGGAGCAACATGCCAAAAGCGCATTGGAAGTAGCTAAATTTCTAGAGACACACACCAAGATAAAAACAGTTTATTATCCCGGACTTGAATCACATCCTCAGCACGATATTGCAAAAAAACAAATGAGAGGTTTTGGAGGAATCGTCTCTGTAGAATTTGATTTGGATTTGGAGCAAACCAAAAAACTTATTTCTTCATTTAAGATATTTGCATTGGCAGAAAGTCTGGGCGGTGTAGAATCTCTTGTCGATCACCCTGCAAGCATGACTCATGCATCAATACCAAGGGAAGAAAGGATGAAAAACGGACTGAATGACGGATTGGTAAGATTTTCAGTCGGAATAGAACATATCGATGATATTATAGCAGATTTAGAGAGCCGATTGGATGATATTTGAAAAAAAACTAAATCCTAACTCTAAGATTTTTTTCGATTCTATAAAAAAACAACCGGACACATCGATAACCCTGCACCAAGTGTTTCTGTGGCACTTGCAAACACATCGTTATTAGATGTATTCACAAAGCGAGAATCAATACTTTCAATACTTTTTTCTTGTTCAACAGTAGTACTTTTTTCGCATTGCAAGTTCTATCCATCGATTTTATGGAAAGATAAAATTTCCCCGATAGGGGATAAATGTGAATAACCGTGGGTGAAACCCTCGGTATCCGAACAAGTAGAGTACAACTCCGGAGGAGTTGAATATCCATACAACATAATAATTGATAATTGAACACCCTTCGGCGTTCATTTCCCCTCTCACATTTACCCCGCATTTCATACGGGGCTAATCATATTAAACCACAGTCGTGGTTTTGCTCTCTCATATAAACCAAACATTTTATAAGAAAATGGCAATATATCTTTCAATTGATTCTCCCTTTTTTAATCACCAAATCAACTAAGGATTTTAATATATGCTCTTTGCAAACACTATTATTCCTCCCCATAATTCTTCAATGACACATCGTGTTTCTCAGCAAATTCCTTTAGATTTTCCATAAAAGGAATGAATATGATTTTTTTCCCAAATGAGGATTTACCTTTAAATCTAAGATGCGCTGCTTTTAATACCAAATGATTGTAAATGGTAATTTTTTCAATAGTATCTGCCGGATACCTATATGTCTTGAAATAATTAGATATATATATATATTTATCGTCTGCATCAACCCGTTTCAATCTAAAAAAAGTCAATGCAAAAAATACAATTCCTACCAATACGAAAATGGTAGATTGCAGTCTAAAACTCGGATTGGCAATCTGAGGAGCCTCTATCGGATTTGACGTATAAGCGGCTACTACAAAAGCACCAAAAAAAACAGTCCAAAATATCGGTATAAACAACTTCAACATCAATGTCCAATTAGAAGATAATCTATTCATCATTTTTTCTTTTTTTATCAACTCTTCTCGCTACTATTATACCAACCTCATAAATAAATAAAATCGGTATTCCTATCAATACTTGTGTAAATACATCCGGTGGAGTAATAATCGCAGCTAAAATCAATATAACAATTATCGCATGCCTCCTGTAAGACTTCAATATTTTAGCGTTAACTATACCGGCTTTAGCCAAGAAATATACTACTATCGGCAATTCGAATATAATACCGGCAGGCAATGTCAGCATAGTCAAAAAACCTACATATGAATCCAATGTTGGCGAAGTCTGAGCAAAATCTCCAACAGTATATTCAGCAAAAAATTTAATCGCAAATGGGGCTATTACAAAATATCCAAAAGAAATCCCAAGGAAAAATAAAAATGAACAAATAGCAACTACTCCCGCAGTTATTTTTTTCTCAACTTCTTCAAGTCCAGGCGAAATAAACTTCCACACTTCCCACATCACCAATGGGAAAGCGGTAACAAAACCCAAAACCAATGAAACTTTTATATGTACAAAAAATTGCTCCCCCATCACTCTTGTGATAAGCTCAAGTTTGGGAGGATGAACACACATACTATCACTCAAAAAACAAAAGAATCTGTATGTGGGAAAATCACTGTATAGATGAGCAGCGATAATATGCCGGAACACAAAATCCTTTGATATAAAAACTACAATTGCAACAATTATGATGTACAATAAGGAGCGAAATATCGTCCACCTCAACTCTTCCAGATGTTCAAAAAAACTCATCTCCTTTTTAGGATTCGCTAGTTTTTTTATATTTTTCTTTTTATTTGAAAAAACCTCCATTATTCACTATTTATTAACACAAGGCACGAAATTATGATTTTTTATAGAATAATACAACATTATAAAAAATTAAATGTTAGGAGTAGTGAATTATTATTAATCAAAAAAATATTAGTTAAAAATGAAATTCAAATTATTTGTATTACTTTCAGTATTCTTTTTTGTCTCAAATATTGCAACAGGTCAAGCAAATTGGACAACAGATTATGAATCATCTATAGCAAAAGCTAAAATGGAACACAAGCCCGTACTTCTACTTTTCACCGGTTCTGATTGGTGTCCTCCTTGCAAACGCTTGCACAGAGTCATATTTGACAGCAAAGAATTTGAAGAGTACTCAAAGGACAATCTAATTCTTATAAAAGCAGATTTTCCTAAAAGAAGAGAACACAAATTACCCGCTGAACAAAGGATTAAAAATGAAAAATTGGCGAGGAAATATGGTGTCAGAGGTTTTCCGACTACGCTGATTCTTGACACAACAGGAAAAGAAATAGACAGAAGAGTTGGATTTAGCGGCATAACTCCCGGGCAATATATACAAAGAATAGAAAAAATAGTTAAAGCACTTAAGCTTTAATATAAAAAACTTGCATTTATGAAAACAGTTGCCATTGTAGGTAGGCCAAATGTTGGAAAATCGACATTATTCAATAGACTTTCAGGAGAGAGACATGCTATCACTGACAACATTAGCGGTGTTACCAGAGATCGTATTTACAATAAATGCGAGTGGAACGGCAAAGAGTTTTCTATAATCGATACAGGTGGCTTTGTCAAGGATTCAAAAGATGTTTTCGAATCGGCAATAAGAACACAAGTACAAATTGCAATTGAGGAAGCTGATATTATTGTTTTCGTCGTTGATACGACAACAGGGGTAACCGATTTGGATGATGCCATTGCCAATATTTTACGGAGAAGTAAAAAGACCGTATTCCTGGCTGTCAACAAGGTTGACAACCACACCAGAATGCTTGAAGCTAATGAATTTTGGAGTCTTGGATTTGAAAATACATTCTTCATATCCGCTATCAACGGAGGTGGCTCAGGTGAACTATTGGATGCCATTACTGAATTAATAGATGATGACGAACCAAGTGAAATGGAAGAAGAGTATCCCAAAATATGTGTTGTAGGGCAACCAAATGTAGGAAAATCTTCATTCATAAATGCTCTGATGGGAGACGAGAGAAATATTGTCACCGATATTGCAGGTACTACAAGGGATTCAATTCATACGCTTTACAATAAGTTTGACAAGAAATTTTACTTGGTCGATACTGCCGGTATTAGAAAAAAGAGCAAAGTTCATGAAGACCTTGAGTTTTATTCAGTATTAAGAGCTATAAGGGCAATAGAAGATTCGGATGTAGCTATCGTTATGATAGATGCCAAATCCGGTTTGGAAGCACAAGATCTAAGTATTTTGGATTTGGCAATTAAGCGAAAAAAAGGTATCGTTATATTGGTAAACAAGTGGGATTTGATAGAAAAAGAAACAAATACCGCTAAAGAATTTGCTGAAAAAATCAGAAAGAAAATAGGTTTCTTTGATGATGTTGACATTATTTTTACTTCTGTATTGCAAAAACAACGTATTTTTAAAGCCGTAGAAGCTGCTTTGGATGTGTACAAAAGAAGAAGTCAAAAGTTCAAAACTTCAGAACTGAATGAGTTTATGCTTGAAACAATCCAAAGAGTACCACCTCCAACTTATAGAGGTAATTATGTTCAAATAAAATACGTAAGTCAGATACCCAAATATTATCCGGCATTTGCTTTCTTTTGCAATTACCCCGATCAGATCAAAGCCAGTTACAAAAACTACCTTGAAAATCAATTGAGAAAAAACTATAATCTGACGGGTATTCCGATAAGTATATATTTTAGAAAAAAATGATTGTAGAAAAAACACATATCGAAGGATTATTGATAATAACCCCTACCGTCTATGAAGACGATAGAGGTTATTTTTTTGAATCCTACAACAAACATTCTTTCAAGAAAAATACCGGTATTGATATAGATTTTGTTCAGGACAATGAATCAAAATCCTCGTATGGAACATTGAGAGGTTTGCACTATCAAACCGGCGATTTTGCCCAAGCAAAGCTCGTAAGAGTATTGTCAGGAAACGTCTTGGATATCGCTGTGGATATAAGAGAGAGCTCAGCAACTTACGGACAGTATTTTTCCATAGAATTAAGTGATGTGAATAAGAAACAATTGTTTATCCCCAGGGGTTTTGCCCACGGGTTCGTAGTCTTGAGTAAAATCGCTGTATTTTCATACAAATGCGATAATTATTACAATAAAGAATCGGAAGGAGGGATTATCTACAATGATTCTGCTATAAATATCGATTGGAAAATACCGGAATCCAAATTTATACTTTCAGAAAAAGATAAATCAAATCCCCAATTCGGAAATCATATAAAATTCTATTAAACCTGAAATCCCGCAGTAAGCTTTGCTATGCGAGACTTTCGCTTCGCTTCAGCTCGAAACTTGAAACCCGAAACTTGAAACTTGAAACTTTGAACTTGGAACTTTGAACTTGGAACTTGAAACCTGAAACTTGAAACTTGGAACTATAAAAAATGAAAATACTAATCACAGGAGCAAACGGTCAATTAGGAACTTCCATTCAATCACTTTCTCTATGGTATCCTGAATTTGATTTTATTTTTACCGATGTTGCACAACTGGATATTACGAAGCTCGAGCAAGTCAAGGCGTTTTTTAGTCTTCATAAGCCTGATTACTGTGTGAATGCTGCAGCATATACTCAAGTTGATAAAGCAGAAGAAGATATTGCCCTCAATAATCTAATCAATATTACAGGCCCTAAGAATCTTGCCATTGCTTCGAATCAATATAATTCAAAATTGATACATATCTCAAGCGACTATGTGTATAACAATGATTCAAAAGATATAATGAACGAAGATTCTCCTACTTTGCCAAAAGGTGTATATGCCGAAAGTAAACTAAAGGGAGAAATCGAAGTGCAGGATGGTACTGAGCAGTACTATATAATCAGGACTTCGTGGTTGTACTCGGAGTATGGAAACAATTTTGTAAAGACCATGTTAAGTCTTGGCAACAAACTGGAGTCTATACGGGTAGTAGATGATCAAATCGGCAGTCCTACATATGCTACAGATTTAGCTGAAGCTATTTTACAGATAATCACTTTAAACAACGATAAATACGGTTTGTACAATTACAGTAACGAGGGATTTATTTCCTGGTATGATTTCGCAGTTGAAATTTTCAAAATTAGAAACATCGATTGCAAAGTAAGCCCAATTCCAAGTGCTGATTATCCCACAAAAGCCCCAAGGCCATTAAATAGCAGAATGAGCAAAGAAAAAATCTCAAGTGTTTTTGGAATAAAGATTCCGGGTTGGAAAAGCAGTTTAGAAGACTGTTTGAGAAAAATTCACTGATTTTTTCACTCAATATTGAAAAATATTTTTTCATGCAATTTTCACAAAATTTTATTTTACTTTGACATCATCTCGTTATTGCAAATTTCACATTTATTCAATTCAAGTAGCAATATCAAAATTTAGTATTGTTTTTTAATTATTGCACCAAAACACATTAAATTATTACTTAATGTATTTTATTTTGTATTAGTGCATATTATAAATATCATTATTTTTAAGTATATAGCAAAAGATTAATTTTAATTCAAAATTATTATAAATTTAATAAATAATTAACTAAATTTGTAAGTGCTTTTGTTCTTGTACAATAAGAATGAGGGTATTTTATGAGTGCAAATTATTATTTTTTAAACAAAAACGTATGATATGAAAAAACTCTTACTTTTACTATTTACCGTTATTTTAGCATCATCAGGGATGATGGCTCAAAAGATGGTTCATGGTACAGTTACGGATGACTCAGGTGAAGCATTAATAGGTGCTTCAGTTGTAGTTAAAGGAAATCCATCAAATGGTACAATTACCGATTTAGATGGAAAATTTAAGATGAAAGTTGCTAACGATGCGAAAACATTGGTTGTTTCTTTCATTGGTTACACTCCTATGGAAGTTGAAATAGGACCTTCAGGTGAGGTGATGGTTTCATTGGCTTCAGGAGTACAGCTTGAGAATGTGGTTGTTACTGCATTGGGACTTCCAAAGGAAAAGAAAGCATTAGGATATGCTGTTCAGGAAGTTGGTGGTGAAGCACTTACTAAAGCGAACCAAACAGATGCGATTAGTGCACTTTCCGGTAGAGTATCAGGTGTGCAAATTTCTTCTTCTACCAACATGGGAGGTTCTAGTAGAATTCTTATTCGTGGAGCTAATTCAATTACACAAGGAAACCAACCTTTGTTTATTGTAGATGGTATCCCAATGGACAACTCTAACTTCAGTGGTAGCGGAGCTTCATCAGGATATGGTGGAGTGGATTTTGGTAACTTGATGAATGACTTAAACCCTGATGAGATAGAAAGTGTTTCTGTTTTGAAAGGTCCGGCAGCAGCATTGTATGGATCTAGAGCAGCAAATGGAGTTGTACTTATCACAACTAAAAAAGGAAATAAAGGAAGTAAAGGTTTCTCTGTTGATTTCACATCCAAAGTTGGATTTGAAAGTGTTGCTACTTTACCAAAACTTCAAAGAAAATATGGTGGAGGTGCTATAGTCAGCGGTGGCGTAAACGGATTTAAACAAGTAGAGTACAATGGTCAAAAGTACTTAGCGCCTCAATATCAAGTTGATGAGTCTTGGGGACCTAAATATGATGCTAATGTCAAGGTCGTTCACTGGGATGGCTTCAAAGAAGATGGTTCAATCGAAACAAGACCATGGGTCGCACCGGTACATGACGTTGAAGATTTTTGGGATAGAGGTTTAACTTTATCAAATGCGATTGGTATTAGTAAAACAGGTGCTGATTACACAACAAGATTTGCGTATAAAAACACTAAAGTGGCCGGAACCATGCCAAATTCAAGTATGGGTAAAAATGACTTTAAATTAGCTGCTGACGTTAATCTTTCTGAAAGATTAAATATCAGCAGTAATCTGAATTTTGTGAAGACTAACACAATTGGGCGTCCTACTTTAGGATATACTGACAATTCTGTTGGACAAAAGTTCTTTCAATGGGGACAACGTCAATTGGATTTTGAAAGACTAAAAGCCTATAAAACTTCAACGGGTCAACAGAGAACATGGAATAGACAGTCCTTTTTTGATCCTACTCCAAAATACTCTGACAATCCTTATTGGACAGCCTATGAAAATGCTCCTGAGGATTCGAGAAACAGATTATTTGGATCTCTTTCAGCTTCTTATGAACTGCTTAAAAACCTAAAACTAAAAGGTAGTGTATATGGCGATTATTACAATTATTTAATAAGACAAAAAACTGCTATTGGTTCACAATCACAATCAGCCTTTAGTGAGGCTACACGTGAAAATTCCGAATTTAATTATGAGTCTGTCCTGACATATACAAAAGAATTCAATGATTTTAGTTTTACCGGGCTAGCCGGATTAAACAAGAGAGTTACAAGATATGATTTTTTGTCAGGTAATTCTTCAGGTGGTCTTATAGTTCCCGGAGTTTACAATCTAAAAAACTCTGTAAGTTCAGCCATTATTAATGACTATACATCTGAAAAAGAAGTCAATTCTACATTTTTCACAGTAGGATTTGATTATAAGAGAATGCTGTACTTAGAAGGAAGTTATAGGACTGATTGGTCTTCAACTTTACCGGATGATAATAATAAATATTCTTATCCGTCTATTTCAGGTAGTTTTGTATTTTCAGAATTATTTAATTTACCATGGCTTAACTTAGGTAAAATTAGAGCAGGTTGGGCAGAAGTTGGTAGTGACACAAGACCTTATAATGTATTTGCTACTTATGGATATAATTCAAGTGGTGCTTTCATGGGTACTCCCAGAACATTCGTAAAAGGTAGTTTATTGAATGAAGATCTTAAATCTGAGACTACCCGTAGTAGGGAAGTTGGACTGGACTTGATTTTATTTAATAGAAGGGTTGATATTGCATTTACATATTTCAGCAATACAACTTTTGATCAAATCATGCCTTTGCAAATATCAAATACTACCGGATACAGTTCCAAGTATATTAATGCAGGAGAAATGAGTAACAAAGGGGTGGAATTGTCATTGAATTTAGTCCCCGTTTCTCTAAAGGATTTTGAATGGTCTTTAGGGTTTAACTATACAAAGGTTAACAATAAATTAGAGAAATTATATGGAGATCTTAAATCATTAGATATTCAAAGAGCTCCGTTTGGTGGTGTTTTCTTAAGAGCTAGCCTTGGTGATACTTATGGCATGCTTTGGGGTACTGATTTCATATATGATAAGAATGGAAACAAGGTGATTGATTCAGATGGTTTTTATATGGCAACACCTAGTTTAGTCCCCCTTGGATCTGTTTTACCTGATTACACTTTAGGTATTACTAATAGTTTTAATTATAAAAACTTTGATTTAAATGTACTTTTTGATATAAGAAAAGGTGGTATATTTTATTCATTGTCTCACATGTGGGGAATGTATTCAGGAATGTATGAAGAAACTGCAGGTGTAAATGACAAAGGAAATGAAATCCGTGACCCTGTAACTGATGGTGATGATACAGGTGGTCTAATTTTGGAAGGAGTTACCGGTACTGTTACTTTTGACGATGACGGTAATTATACTGTTACCGAAACGAAACCTAATGAAAAATATGTTTCTGGCAAAGATTGGGCACAGGGACATTATCATGGTTTTGGATATCCAAGTGCTCAATCAGTTTTCAAAGCTGACTATATTAAGTTGAGAGAATTAACTTTTGGATATACACTTCCAACCAAGATGTTTAAAGGTTTTGTTAAAAGTGCAAGAGTTGCTCTTTATGGAAAAAATCTTCTTACTTTTGGTTTAGATAAAGAGGGTTTTGATCCTGAAATGACATCAAATGGTTCAGGTAATATTCAAGGTATTGAAGGTGGATTACAACCTACTTTCAAATCTTATGGAATTATCTTAAACTTTAATTTTTAATAAAAAATAATCTATAAATATGAAAAATATTAAATTATTAATGGTTTTAAGTATGGTGTTGCTGCTGTTTGGCTGTGATGTGGATTACAAGGATAATCCCAATGAACCTACAAGTGTTCCAACATCTACAATTTTCAATAACACTCTAAAAAATCTGGTTGATAACACTAGGAATGGTTTTTCAGCCGGAAGATTTACTTATTGTACAATGCAATATTGGCAACAATCAGAATACGGTGACGAAGATAGGTATGTTTATCGTGAATCAATGAGGCAAAATCAAAATAATCTTTATAACAGACTTGCTAATTTCAAAGAAATTATTGATTTAAACACAGGAGAGGACACTAAGGCTCTTGCTGCTGCTTCGGGCTCAAATGCAAATCAAATTGCGGTTTGTCGTATTATGATGGCTTACACGTTTGATTACATGGCAAGTACTTGGGGTGATATTCCATACTATTCATATGGTAGTGATAATCCTGATTTCCAAGCATTGCATGTTTCAGGATATCCTGTAGAGGAGCAAATACTTTCTCCTAAATATGCTACTCAGGAACAAATTTATACAGATATTTTAAAGGAACTTAGTGAATCAGCTAAGCAATTAGATCCTAATTCTCCAGGAATGGCTGGCGATAATTTATATGGCGGCGATGTGCAAAAATGGAAACTATTCGCAAATTCATTGAGACTTAGAATTGCAAATAAAATCAAAGGTGCTAATCCATCTCTGGCTCAAGCAGCAATGAATGAAGCATTAGCAAGTGGTGTATTTACTTCAAACGCAGATAATGCAATGTTTGGATATGAGAGTGAAGACAAGAATGCATCAATGATGTACAGAGCTTGGCATGTAAATAATCGTAGTGATTTTGCTATTGGTCACAGTTTTATGACTTTACTTAAAGGAGAGAATTTGGTTGATACTGCTACTCATGTAAACGTAGTTGCCGGTGCTAATCCTAACCCCTTTAAAGGAATGGTTGACCCAAGATTACCAATTTATGCTAAACCTAATTCAAAAGGAAACTATGTAGGAATGTTTATTGCAGAAAGTTCCTCTGATGCAGCGACTTTTACATATGAGTCTCTACCGGGAGCAGCAATAATCGATGATCCTACTTATAGTGAGACATTATTAGAGTATGCTGAAATTTGCTTTATATTAAGTGAACTGAACAACTGGGATCAAGGATGGTACGAAAAAGGTATTAGAGCTTCTATGGAGAAATGGGGAGTAGCTTCAGATGCTATTGACGCTTATATAGCAGCAGTCCCTGCAGCTAGCGAAGAGAATGTGTTAACTCAAAAATATATCGCTCTTTATATGCAAGGACAGGCGTCTTGGGCTGAATATAGAAGAACGGGGTATCCTAAAACTTTAATTCCTCCATTCAAAGATTATGCACTTTATATTCCCTCTGAAGATAGATGGCTAAATAAAGCTTTTAATCCTCTTGTGAAAGAAGTAACAGATTTACCTTATAGAATGAGGTATCCTGCACAGGAGCAAACTTTGAATGGTGATAACAGAAAAGAAGCTGTAAGCAGATTAGAAAATGGAGATGTTATTTATTCCAAATTATGGTGGGATGTAAATTAATCTGTTTTCTTTTATTGAAAAAAAAGGGTTCTGTACTTGTTTACAGAACCTTTTTTTGTTTTTTGCTTATTTTAGTTATATTTTTTGTAATATTGCACTGATTAGTGTATTATTGTGCAGCATTATATACATTCTAAGCATCTATATAATAATTTAATGAATATGAAAACTTTATTTTACCTAAACTTTTTTTTATTTACGTTAAACTTTTCATCTGCCTCTACCCCACCCGACCCACAGATAGTTTGCCCTGATGATATCACTATTAGCTGTTGTCAAGACTATAATAACCTGGATGTGACAGGTGATCCGGCTGATATAAACAATAACTTCAATTACTATACAAAGGTCGATAGTGTAGGTATAGATGAATGTAGAGAGGGAATCATTAAAAGGGTATGGACCGGACACAATCTATTAGGAGTGTTCAGTTGTGTGCAGTGGATTACAATGGAAAGAAACAATCAATTCAACGGAGATATCAACTGGCCCAAGGACTGGGCGGGAAGCTGCGGTGATGTGATTCCTTATTCAGAACCCGGTTATGATGTGGGGTTCTGCGATCAAATAGGGCATTCGTTTAAAGATGATACATTTAGATTTACAGACGATGCCTGTATGAAGATATTGAGAAATTGGAGAATAATAGATTGGTGTGAATTCCAACCAAATTCAGGTTCAAATAATGGTATTTGGGAACATACGCAAGTATTGATGATTGTCGATCAAACCGCTCCCGAAATTACAGAATGCAAAACAAGAATCATAGATGCTACTAACTCTAATTGTAGTGCTAGTTTCACTTTGACACAAAATGCTACCGATGCTAACTGCGGAGAACTATCAAAGCTGACCTGGTATTATGAACTCGACTTCAATAATGATTGGAAAATAGACACCACAGGATCAATAGAGGGCGCTGATGCTAGTCTGGATTTGTACAATATCCCAACCGGAACACATAAAATCAAATGGAAAGTATTCGATGGCTGTGCCAATGTATCAACCTGCATGGAAACAATCAAGGTAATTGATAAGAAGCCACCGACACCTTACTGTTACCTCTCTACCACCTTTAATCTTACGCCAATGCCCGGAAAAGACTCACTGGATTATCCGGCAAAAAACTTTGTAAAAGATGCATTTGACAATTGTACTGATAAAGAAGATATTGTTTTTTCATATTCTCCGGATATCAAAGACTCTGTAAAAACATTCACGTGCAATGATCTCGGATTTCAATTTCTGCGAATCTTTGCAATAGATGAAGCAGGAAATTCAGATTTCACCTATGTTTTGGTAAGAGTCGGAATACATGGCTCTTGTACATTCAATACTGTTCAAGGCAATATCACCGATATGAATGACAATCCTGTAAATGATATATATATTGAACTTTATGGAAATGGTGCTCATGGTATTGCTGACACTACCAATAAAGCAGGTAACTTCTCTTTTCCGTATAAAGAAAGTGCCGTAGTACCAAAAATTAAATTGGTAGTAGGCAAACACACAAGTCCAAAAATAAATATGGCTAGCATTAGAAAGATATCTGATTATTTATTAGGTAAGAGAAAACTTACTAAGCAACAAATTTTTGCAGCGGATTTGAATAATGACAAAAAAGTTTCGGCAGCTGATATTTTGTATATGAGACAATTATTGCTTGGAAAGAAAAAATATTCTGAACTGGAAAATAAAGCCAAGTTCTTTGCAAAAGATAGTACCGGTATCTTCAAAGAAGTGGAATTCATCAATAATATTACTGAAAAACCCATTGAAATTAAATGTGTACTGAAAGGTAATTTGTAATAGTTTTGTTTGTTTTCCCTTTGGCGCACTTTGCGTGTACTCCACGCAACTTTGCAAAAATCCATAGACTGATAAGCGAGCGTCTCAGATAAGCAAGCGTCTCTGAGATCGCTTCTTTCACTTCTGAAATCTTAAATCCATATTCGGTGTTCGATATTCAAAATTCGTAAGCGTATGGTGAAGTACAGGTTAATTAATTTGTAGAGTTATTGTTATTAATAGGAAGGAGTTCAAAAAGTTTATTGACTTTGTGATCATTGATTTTATTGAGCACCTCAAAAAGCCAGT
>Ga0256832_1000441_pt1 | contig 26467 bp, 30 predicted proteins | sample 134614metaG_FD_190534 | JGI IMG/M metagenome (GOLD analysis project Ga0256832, IMG submission 190534) | Hydrothermal vent microbial communities from Lau Basin, Pacific Ocean - 134-614 | ecosystem: Environmental > Aquatic > Marine > Hydrothermal vents | place: Pacific Ocean: Lau Basin | collected... | reverse complement strand
TCTACTTTTATAAACAGCAAGATTTTGGAAAGGGGCAAAATGGATTTAAAGAAAAATTTGCAACGCGGATTAAATAAAGAGTTTTTGATAATTACAGAAGATAACAACAGCTACTATGTAATTTTATAAGTTCAGAAAGAAGGTGGACACCTACAACAGTGTATAGAGTTTTGAAACGAACAAAACTAATAGAAAGGATAAAAGCTAAGAGAATAGAGAGAAAAAGAAATAAGAATATAAACAAAAAAAGGATCGGGAAAGGTCTAAAAGCGACCTTTCCTGGAGAAGTAGTCCAAATAGACGTAAAACATCTGCCACAAAAAGGAGAAACTTACTATCAATTCACAGCTATTGACAAATCTATGATTTGAGCATGCCGATAGGCATAGCAGTTAGCTTATGGAAGATGTTAGAATTTTTACTGGTAGGTGTTCACCATGTACTGAACCGATACACAGTATTGCCCACAAAAAAAAGTTATAGTAAACTATTGTTTTGCTAAATTCATTTAGGAGGAAGAGATGCACCAGTTAATAAGAGAAATAGAGCAGAAATATATGCCGCAGGATATTCCTGAGTTTAGAGTTGGAGATACAGTTAAGGTTCATGTTAAGGTTAAAGAGAGAAACAAAGAGAGAATACAGGTTTTTGAGGGCGTTGTTATAAGAATGAAAGGGAGCGGGACAGGAAGATCATTTACTGTTAGAAAAGAGTCTTACGGGGTTGGTATTGAGAGAACATTTCCATTTGCCTGCCCATCAATAGCTAAAATTGAGCTCTCCAAGAGAGGTAAGGTCAGAAGAGCCAAACTCTACTACCTCAGAGAAAGAAGAGGTAAAGCTGCCAAGATCAGAGAGATCAAAGAATGGGAGCTCAGGAAAAGGGCTGCAGAATCTGCTGCTGCTAAAGAAAACAAGTAGGTTAATGCTTGAGATTGAAAAAAGCCTGTGGGACAAAGGCTACAGCAAAATTGCAGGAATAGATGAAGCAGGAAGGGGACCCCTTGCGGGTCCTGTTGTTGCTGCTGCTGTTATATTTCCAGAAGGAATAAAACCCTTCATATTCAAAGACTCAAAAAAACTCAGTTTTAACCGGAGAGAAGAGCTATTTTCCCAGATCAAACAAAAAGCCACAGCGGTTGGTGTTGGGATTGTTGACAGCTCTGTTATTGACAGGATAAACATATACAACGCAACAAAATTGGCAATGGAAAGAGCCCTTGAGGACTTAAAAACAGATTATGACTACCTGATAACAGATTATATAAAATTTGATCCTTATCCCCATATCTCACTAAAAAAAGCAGATGAAAAGAGCCTTTCTGTAGCAGCAGCTTCAATAATAGCTAAGGTTATAAGAGATCGTATAATGACCGAGTTTGGAAAAGTTTTTCCCCATTCATTTGAAAAACATAAAGGATACCCTACAAAGCTTCACAAACAGGAGATAAAAAAATACGGTCTTACGCCTATCCACAGAAGATCCTTTAATCTAAGTATTCAATATAAGCTGGAGTTATGAAACTTTTCAGCGTAAAACTAAGGGCTTCAAAAGATGGGAAACACATTTCAGGGGCAGAAAGGATAACCCCTCACGAAGAAATAAATACCGTTATAAATCAGCTTTATCACAGACTTTCCCATAAAGAATTTGACAGTATAAACATAAAAATAGACATTCTTAAAGAAAAACCTCTATTAGTAGAAAAAACACTTCCTATTGTAAACCTTACTTTCAAAGACCATAAGAAAGCAAATAAAACAGCAGTCCAGATAATCCAAAAACAGACAGGACTATCTGAAGAAAAAATAAAACAGCTTATTGATCTTATCCACTCAGGAGCTTCTCCAGATGGAGAGAATATGAGGGGAGCTATGATTGTTGATCTGAGTGGAAACAGATTAGAAAAAGACCAATTCAGAGGGGTAAGAACGACCCATGTGGATTATTTAGAAAGGGATAAGATCATTCAAAAACTGATAAAAAAAGGTTTCACAGAAAGAACAGCAGATGCCATTGCCCTGACAACAAAAAATATGCTCCATAAAGACATAATAGCAGAGTATTGTATATCAGATGAACCTGACTATCTAACAGGTTATATATCAACAAAAGAGGCTTACTACAGGCTTACCCCATTGAAGGAAAAAGGAAATAAAAAGGGGGGAAGGATATACTTTATAAAAAACGGGGCAGATATTGATGAGATCTACAGATTTTTAGAGAAAAAACCTGTTTTGATAAAAGATGTTAACGTGTGAGATAGAAAAAGCTCTCATAAAGCTTGCAAAAAAAAGGAAAACAATAACATACAGTCAGTTGGCGTTATGTATTAACAAAAAATCTACCAAAAAACTACCAGAAAAGGGAAATGCACTGGGATCTGTTTTATCAAAGTATCTTCACATTCTGTGTGAAAATTATGTCAGAAATGGAAAACCTATGATAGGAAGCCTTGTTGTCAGCAAAAAAACAGGAATGCCTTCAGAAGGTTTTTTCAGATTTGCACAAAAGCTGTACAAAATAGATTTGAAAAATGATGATCAGAAAAAGATTTTCTGGCAAAATGAGTTAAAAAGAGTTTTTAAGGAGTTTGGAGATTAACAAAATATTCATTCACGGCTGGAGTTTTTCTTCAAAAATATGGGAAAAATATAAAAATATACCAGACAGCTACTTTCTTGATATTCCATTTCACGGAAATAACAGAAATTTTCCAGACAACAACATACTTGAAACATTTTCAGATAAGCTACAAGAAATGATAAACTCATTAAACAAAGAAACAGCTTTGATAGGCTGGTCTCTGGGAGCATCAGTAAGCGTCCTTACAGCATTAAAAAAGCCTCAAAAACTGAAAAAACTTATTCTTATAGGCTTTTCTCCAAAATTTATGGACAAAAGATTAGGTCACAACCCTGTTTTTGTTAAAGCCTTCATGATGGCTCTAAAGATAGATTTTCAGGATACAGTTTACAACTTCAGGAAAACAGCTGTAGGCAGTTCCTATAAAAATATCCCTCTTCCTGAAAAGGAAGGAAGTATAAAACTGCTCAGAGAGTTTATAAACCTTGATTTAACAGACGGACTTGGGGATATAGACATACCTGTTTTTCTGATACACGGAAAAAAAGACAGGATAATAAACTATCAGGCAAGTATATATGCAGATAAAAAAATAAAAAATTCTTATCTTATACTGACACAGTCCCATCACGCCCCTTTTCTTGAAGATAAAACATTGATAACCAACCTGTTATAATAGTTTTCCTGAAAATCAAAAAAAGGAGAAGATTTGAAAACTCTTATAAAACTTTCATTTTCAAGATTTTCTGAAAGCTACGATAAAGAGGCTGTTTTACAGAAGGAGGCTGCCAGAATACTGGTAGATTTTGCAGGAGATCTTAAAGGAAAAGGTATTGATCTCGGCTGTGGAACAGGTTTTCTGCTCAGGCTGTCAGAATGGAAAGGAATAGTAGGTATTGATATATCAGAGGACATGGTCAGGTTTTACAGAAGGTTTAACAAAAATGCTGTTATCGCTGACATGGAGGATCTTCCCTTTAAGGAAAACTCATTTGATTATGCTGTATCAAATTTTTCACTTCACTGGGCTGATTTTGAAAAAACGGTATCTGAACTAAAAAGGGTTTTGAAACCTGAGGGCAGATTTGTGTTTAACATACCTGTTGGGGGAAGTCTTGAGATTGTTGAAAAGATTCTGGGAGAGATACAGTTTGATTTTATCTGCGTTCCTGAAGTTCTCCAGACATTGAAGGAAAAGGGCTTTTTTGTAAATGATTTTTTTGTTGAAAATCTCCAAAAAGATTTTAAAGACGGATACTCACTTCTTGTACATCTTCACAAAACAGGCGTGGCAATAAATACAAAATCAAGCTCCATCTCAAAAAAAAGAAAGATAGTAAAGCTATTTAAATCTTACCAGAAATCTACTTATTTAAACTATAAACTGTTGTTTGTAAATACAATTCGTAGATAAAAATATAAGGTATAGATTTAACAAATTTTAACATTTTTTTATGCAAACAATGGATGACAAAAAGATCTTCTCTCCATCAGGTTTAACATAATCTTTCTCCTGATAAAAAACAACATACATATCAGCAAAAAGATGTATGAGCTCATTAGGTCTGAGAAGGTAATCCCTGTTTTCCGGCTGCATATATCCTTTTTCTTCTCTTAAGGTGAATGTCTCAAATATAATAACCCCATCCCTTTTCAAACCTTCTTTTATCTGAGGAACAAGTCTTCTGTTTAAGTAGTTTATATTTATAATCAGGTCGTATCTGTTCTGCTCTATATTGTAAAAATCCAGATCCGCATGAATTGTGTTAATTTGAGGCCTTTTCTTTTTTAACTGGGCTAAAGCAACATCTGATATATCAACAGCATCAACATCAAAACCTTTATCATATAAGAACACAGAATTTCTACCTATTCCACAAGCTATATCAAGAGCTTTGCCCCTTTTTACCAGATGATAAAAATCCTGAACTATCTTAGAGGGTGTTTTCCATGGGTATTCTTCTTCAGTATATCTTCTGTTCCATTTCTCCCTGTCTTTTTCCATTAACCACCTGTGTATTTTTTTATCGCTTTTTCATATTTTCCTTGAATTTTTAAAAGATATTCAGCAACCTCTCTTACAGCTCCATTCCCACCTTCTTTTTTAGTAATATACATACATACATCTTTTATCTCTTTTGGTGAAGATTTCACACATACAGGAAAACCCACTACCTTTAAAACAGGAAGATCAGGAAAATCATCCCCAATGTAAAGTATTTGATCATCAATAATTGAGTATCTTTTCTTTATCTTTTTGTAAAGTTCAAGCTTATTTTTTGCTCCCTGTATTACCTCATGAATTCCAAGTTCCTTTGCTCTTACCTCCACCATATATGATTTTCTACTCGTTAGGATCGCTGTTTTTATTCCAACATTATGAAGCAAGGTTATTCCCATTCCGTCTTTCACACAGAACTTCTTCAGTTCATTTCCACTGCTATCGTATATTATCCCCCCATCTGTCAGAACACCATCAACATCCATAATAAACCATCTTATCTTTTTTCCGATTTCTTTAATATTTTTCATTTTTTATCCGAAAAAATGGTGAGGTACCATTAAGGTACCTCAGGTGGCAGGTTCGGTCAACAAATTTTGAATGATAGTTAATTAATTATATTCTTATATACTTATGAAATTCAAGTTATTTGAGTAGGGTATTTTGTGATAAACTTATACATGAGAATTATAAAATAAAAACTGGAGGTAAGATATGTTTAAGAAAGTTTTAAAAGCAGGTGCTGTTATTGGTTTTTCTGCCATTGTTCTAACAGGATGTGCAACAAAATCTTATGTAGATGAGCAAGATGCTAAAATACTTGAAAAACTGAATGCACTTGAAGGAAAAGTTTCCCAGATGGAACAGATGCATAAAACAGAACATCCCAAAATTGTTGGAAGAATTGAAGACCTCGAAACAAAGGTTAACAACATGCAATCTGAGCACGCAGACATAAGAAATCAGATCCAAGCTGTTGAGAGAAAAGCTGATGAAAATGCAGCTGCTATCAGAGGTATTGAAGACAGGCTGGGTGCAATTGAAGCTAAGCTTGACAGACTTTCTGAAAACATTGAAAGGGTAATGAAAAAATCTTTAGCAAAATAATTAATTGAGGGGAAAAGCAAATCCCCTCTTTTCCTTGTTATAAAAATCTATCAGATGGGAGGTTATATATACTTCTCTCCCTTTTAAGAGGGATTTTACTGTCTTTTTATCTTCCTTCCTTAGCTCAAATATCTCTACATAGACATTTTTGTTTTTAAAAATCTTGTATCTTTTCTCTGATATAACAACTTTTGTTCCCTTTGGAACAATCTCAAAAAGTCTGACAACATCTTTGTTATACATTCTTATACAGCCATGACTTACCTGCATACCTATCCCAAACCTTTTACTGGTTCCATGGAGAAGATAATCTGTATAACCAAGTCTCATAGCTCTCACCCCCAGCGGATTGTCAGGCCCCGGTGGAACAACTGGTGGTAAGGATGGATCTTCTTCCCTTATAGATTTTGGAACAATCCATTCTGGATTTTCTTTTTTTTGTGTTATCTTAAATTCACCTATAGGCGTTTTTGCATTATCTGTCCCTATACCTACAGGAAACGTAATCACATATGGATCTCCATCTATAATTAAAGGATAATAAAGTCTTTTCTCTGATAGGTTTATATATAAAGTTCCAAACTCAAAATCCTGGTAAGGAAGTAATCTTTTTCTTGGAATAAAAACCGCTTCCCCTTTCAGTATATCAAAAGGATCAATATGAGGATTGGCTATTTTAAGTTCGTCGTATCCCATATCTAATTTTTTTGCTATTTCAATAAGGGTAAAATTTCTATCTGTGATAAAAATCTGGTTTTCACCGATGATATTTCCTTCTTTAAGTTTAAATATATTCACCATAGGGTCAAAATTGGAAAACTTCCCTCTCAATTTCCACAAAAACTTTTTATTTTTAAACAGATACTTACCTTTTTTTCTTATTATTTTTAATCTTTTCCATTCCTTTTTTCTTATAAACAGATTGTTTGAATAAATGAAAAGCTTTTTTCTTGTATCCAGAGATACATTGTCTGAGTTAACATATTTTATAAAAAGATCAAACAGTTTTTTTGTCTGACCTAACTTGTAATAGGAAATGCCAAGAAGGAAAATTATATCATTTATTTTTTTATAATCCTTCTCATTTTTACTTAAAAAAATTTCACCATTTTTAATAGCCTGTCTGTAAACCCCTTCATTAAAAAGTTTTAATGCAAGTTTATAGTATTTTTCAGATCTTTCAGACTCAACCTCCTTTATAGCTTCATTAAGAAGTTCGTCTATATCGTATGGGTAAGCAAAAGATAAAATAAGAAAAATTGATAAAATAACTCTACACATACATTAATTTTAACATGGAGATAGTGTGGAAAAGGTTTTTTTAGGTATTGGCTCAAATGTAGGAGATAAAATCTTTTTTATAAAAAAGGCTGTCAGCCTGCTTTCGGAAATACTATCAGAGATGGAAATAGCTCCCCTATATCTGTCAAAAGCTGTAGGTTTTGAAAAACAACCTGACTTTATTAACACAGTTATCTCTGGATATACAAAACTTTCCCCTGATCATCTTCTAAAAAAAATAAAAGAGATAGAAAAGACAATAGGAAGAATAGAAAGGTATAGATGGGGTCCAAGGGAGATAGACATAGACATTCTTTTTTATGGAAATTATGTAATAGAAAAAGACAACCTTATAATACCTCATCCAAGAATTCAGGAAAGAGATTTTGTCCTTAAACCTTTATCAGATTTAGATCCTGACTTTATCCATCCTGTTTTAAAGAAAACTGTAAAAGAACTCCTTTTCAATCTTAAAGAGAGAAGTATAATCCTATCTTTTCAATTATCCACACTGTAAGTATTTGAAAAATAACAAATATTCACTTTTATCCACATTGATTGTGGATAACTCTAATTTTTTTGTGGATAACTCAACCGAAAATGTGGATAACTTAAGAAAAAATGTGGATAACTCAACTGAACCTTAAAAGTTATCCACAAGGTTAAGTTATTGATAAATATAAAAAGTTAGTTAATGCAAACCTGTAAGTTATTCTAAACAAAAGGTTTTTATTTTTGAAAGTTATCCACATTCTATCCACATTTTTTCTGCTGTATAACTGATTGATATTTCTATATTTTTTAGAGTTATCCACATATCCACATAACATTATTATTATTATTATTTATACTTTAAAAAATAATAAAATAAAAAGAAAAGTAAGTTAGTCTGAAATTTTAGATAATTCATACAGAATAAAATTTCGTAGCTCATTTCTTAATGGAACAGAACCTACATACTGGAGGTTTCCATTGATAGCTATAGCAGGACATTTATACATGCCAAGTTCTATAACTCTTTGATTATTTTCAAATATATCCAGTATTCTTAAATCTATTTTGTCAGAAAAATCTTTTAGATCATCTGTAATTTCTCTAACCATTTTGATAACTTCTGTACAGTCAGGACAACCTTTTATATGGAGAATTTCTATAATAACTTTGTCCATAAGGATCACCACCTTTCCCTTCTAACTTTATGAGTATCACCGGAAAGGGGTATGATTTAAACCATATTTTTATTTATCTATGTGGATGTAAGTTTGCAATTTAACTCCAACTCCATGTTCAAAAACCAGTTTGCCTCCTAATCTTCCCTGAAAACCTACCATTCCTGCTATGACCAAACCAGCTAATATGTAAAGGATAAACAGCTTTTGGTTTGGTCTAAAATTTAGAAAAATTCTAAATCCTGCCAGTATAGAAACAATCCAGGGTAATATATTTCCTACTTCTTCATGTTCTTCAAGAAGATCATAGACTAAATTCCCTTTTATAGTATTTTCTACTAATTCTTCGGCAAAATGCCCTGTAAACATCGCACCCCAGACAGATATTGTTCCAAAAATTATCACCCAAAAACCTGCATTTTTTAGGCTTTCTTTGTTTAAAATAAATCCGGTTAGATCAAATATAACTCCTGTTATAATCAGAGCTATCGCAAAATGAACTACAGGTGGGTGAAGTTCTGCTAAAAGATCCATTTTTATTGCCTCCTTATTGAATAGGGGCTGAAAGCCCCTTTAAGATCTAACTTTTACTGGTTAATTTCCACACGAATTTGTACACAATAGGAAGTAATATTAGAGTAAGGAATGTAGAACTAAATATACCCCCTATAACGACGATGGCAATAGGTTTTTGTATTTCTGAACCTATATCATACATGAAAAGTATAGGAACAAGTCCCAGGGATGCTGCAGTTGCTGTTATAAGTATAGGTCTAAGTCTAAGTCTTGTGGCTTTGTTTATGGATTTATCAATACTATACCCTTTATCAAGCATCTGTCTTATATACGAAACAAGAACTACACCGTTAAGGGTGGCGATACCGAAAACAGCGATAAAACCTATAGCTGCAGGAACGGACAGATTAAAACCTGAGATATACAAGGCTATTATTCCTCCTATTGTTGCAAAAGGAACGTTGAGCATTATAAGGAGAGAATCTCTGATGGAATTGTAGTTTATGTATAGTAAAATAAATATCAGTAGTATTGCAATAGGAACAACTATTGAAAGTCTTTCCATTGCCCTTTGTTGGTTTTCAAATTGTCCTGCAAATTCGATAAAGTACCCTTCTGGAAGTTCTATCTCTTTTTTAATATTTTCCCTGAGTTCTTCTATAAACCCTCCAAGATCTCTGCCTTCAAGGTTCATCTGTACAAGGGCATATCTTAGACCGTTTTCATGTCTTATTTTTGAAAAACCCGGCACGATTTTGATGTTAGCAACATCACTAAGTCTAAGAAGTGTTCCATCTTCTTTTTTTAGCAGAGGAATATATTTAATCTTTTCTATGTTGTCCATTGTTGTTTCTGGTAGTTTTAATATAACAGGGAAACTTATTAAACCTTCTCTAAACTCATTAACCTCAACCCCTGCCATATATTTACCTACAAGGTCTAAAAGTCTTTCAACATCGTATCCGTACCTGTACAGACTGTCATATTTAGGTGTTATCTGGAGTTGAAGTCTACCTGACTGAATTTCGGTTTCCACATCCTCTGATCCTTTTGTATTTTTTGCTATTTCCTCTACCTGCATTGCTATCTCATTTATTTTTTTGAGATCATCTCCAAAAACTTTTACCGCTATCATAGCCCTGACCCCTGATAGGAGTTCCTCTATTCTCATTGCTATAGGCTGTGTGAAGACAAGACCTGCAACGGGAAGATCTTTAAGTTTTTCCCTTAGTGCTTTCTCAAACTCTTTTCTTGTCTTAAAGTCTTTCCATTCTTTATAAGGTTTAAGAAGTATCCAGGTTTCTATATAAGATACATCTGTTATTTCACCCTTCTCAGCCCGGCCTACAGTAGAAAAGGCATTCGTAACAACATCAAAGGTTTTAGCTCTCTGTTCAATTACATTTGCTATCTTTTTAGCCTCTTCCCGTGATATATTGGTATCCAAAAATATCTCCAGTAGTACAGCTCCTTCGTCAAGCTCAGGGGTGAACTCTGTTCCTATTTTCGTAAGAAGATAAATTGATCCTCCAAAAAGTATGACTGTTGCTATAAAAAGAGCAAGACCTATTCTCATTGCCTTTTTGAGTAATTTTATATATATCCTTTCTATAAAATCCATCACAATTGATTTTTCTTTTCCAGGCTTTAATCCAAAATAGGCAAGAACAGGCATAAATACGTAAGCGACAAACAATGAGGCAGCAAGGGCAACAATTATTGTTAGGGCAAGCGGTTTAAAATACTTACCTTCAACAGATTCAAAACTGAATATTGGGAGGAAAACAACCATTATTATCATGATTGCAAAAAATACTGGTCTTGTTATCTCTTTTACAGATAGTTTTACCACTTCTAATTTGAAATCTTTATTTTTTATACCTTCTTTACTGTGACTTATGTGTCTAAATATGTTCTCAATAACAACAACTGTAGCGTCTGCAAAAAGTCCAAGACCTATAGCAAGCCCTCCAAGAGACATAAGATCAGCAGTTAATCCTAAGTTTTTCATTATCCCAAATGCTATCAATAAGGTAAAAGGGATTGAAAGAATAACGAGAATTGCAGCTCTTATGTTCCACAAAAATATCATCATTGCGATTGATACCAGAATAATCCCTTCGAGAAGGGCTTTTTCTATAGTTGAGAGGGCTTTATCTGTTAGATAGGACTGGTCGTACAGGATCTTTATTTTTATATCCTTTGGTAAAACTTCGTTATTTATCCTGTTTATTTCTTTTTTTAGTTTTTTTATAAGTTCTTTAGTGTTTATCTGGACTCTTTTAACTACTATGTTTCCCTGAACCTCTTGCCCGTTAAGTGTGAATGCTCCTCTTCTTTGCGGAATTTCTCCTTCAACAACGTCTGCAACATCCTTTATTTTAATGACAGTACCATGTTCAACCTTTATAGGTATTTCATTTATCTGGTTTATATCTGTTATGCTGGCTACAGCCCTTATCACAAGATCACCTTCAGGTGTTTTTGTGTATCCTCCGCCGGCAAGACCTCCGTTTTTTTCAAGTGATTCGAAGAGATCGCCTAAGGTTATGTTGTATTTCAGCAGTTTTTCAGGATACGGTTTTACAATGAATGCCTTTTCAGGACCCCACTGGACTATCTCTTCAACCCCGTCTATAGATTTTAGAATTGGTCTTATAAGCCATTCCTGAATAGCTTTAAGATCTGTAAGTGAGTATTCTGGATTGTCTGTTGTTAAGGCATATATCATAACATTTCCAAGTCCTGAAGTGTTGGGACCCATTATTGGAACTATTCCTTCAGGTAGTTTACTCTGGGCTTCTGGAAGCTTTTCCATAACAAGTCTTCTGTTAAAGTATATATCTGTTCCATCTTTGAAGAACAGAGCAACATAAGAAAGACCGGGAATGGATATGCTCCTTACTTTCTCCACATCTTTTATCCCTGACATTACTGTCTCTATTCTTTTTGTTATCAGTGCCTCAACCTCTTCAGCTGAATAGCCGGGAGCCTCTGTGTATATATTTACCTGTATTGGTGTAGGATCAGGAAATGTGTCAACAGGTATTGTTTTGAAAGCGTAATACCCGTAGCTTATTATCCCTATTAGAGCAAATATAACGAGTAATCTATACTGAAGTACCCATCTAATCATGATTTCCTCCTTTAATGTCCTTCTACTTCTGCAAGAAATCTGCTTTTGAGGAAAGATACGCCTTCTATGATTATCTGATCACCTTCATGGATACCCTCAAGAACTCTATAGTGACCGTCTACCTTTTCACCTAAAATTACCTCAGCAGGAGATACATGATTTCCTTCTTTTTTGAAAACAAAATATCTGTTATCTTTGATGACCACCGCTTTTTCAGGTACAAAAATCCCTTTCACACTTTCTCTATCGATCAAGACATCAACAAACATATTTGGTTTAAGGGTATCGTTTGAGTTATCTCCTATTATCCTTACATCATTCCTTTTTGTTTCAGGATCAACTTTATGGCTTATAAAATCAACAATTCCTTTTGTTTTTCCAAGGGGAGATATAATGCTGACTACATCTCCTTTTTTGAAAAATTTTGTTTCTACAACAGGAACCATGGCAACAACCCATAGTTTTTCGTGGGAATGTATTCTGAATATCTGTTTTGATAGATCAACACTGTCTCCAAGAACAACATTTTGATGTGCTACATATCCATCTATATGTGCTTTTAGGACAAGATAAACATCCTGAATTTCCCCATAAGCTTTGAGAGATTCTTCTAAGGCTTTAAGTTCTCCAACTGCATTTTCGTATTTTATCTTTGCATTAAAATATCTTCCGTAAGGTATTACCTCAGACTGGAAAAGTTGTTTCTCTCTTTCATACACAGCTTTAAGATTTTTTACTTTTACTTTCATCATATTGATGTCAGCTATTAATCTTTTAACTTCAGGTGAGTATATTAAGGCAACCTTCTGACCTTTTTTGACAGGATCCCCCTCCTTAACGAAGAGTTTTTTAATAATTCCGTCCACTGGTGAATATACAACTTCAGAAAGGGTTAAATCATCTTTTACGATAGCTGGGTATTTTTTCTTAATGTGAACTTCTTTTTGTGAGACCTTTTGCCATTTTATATTTAATTTTTCTATTATGTCAGGGGTAAGTTCAAACTCAGTTTCTCCTTCATGTCCATGACCATGCCCGCCTCCTGCGAACACATTTATTGAAATAATAAGAAACGCAATTACACTTTTTAAAAATCTCATTTTAATCCTCCTATTTTGATGTATTCACCGAAAGTATGATGGATCTGTTTTAAGATCTGTGCTCTGTAAATTAGAGCTTGTATGTACTGTTTTCTTAGATCTGAAAGCTCAAAAAGTGTTATCTCCTTTAGTTTGAAGCTCTTTTCTCCAAGCTTTAGAGCATTGGATACAGAGGGAATTATCTGCTGATTGATTTCGTCTATCTGTTTTATCAATACAGCATATTTTTCCTTTAGACCGTTTAGTTTTGATCTAAAGTATATTTTCTTTTGTTTGAGTAAATTTACGTAGCCTTTTTTCTTGTAGATAAGTTTTATAATTTCCCCTTGATTTCTGTAAAAAACAGGAATTGATGCTTTTATACCTATCCCAAACTCGTATTTTCCCAGATCAACCTCATCTTCTGAGGCAGCAAATTCAATACTTATCTGAGGTTTTGCCAGTGCTTTTTGAAGATCTATTCCCTTTTCTGTAGTTTCTATTATCTTTTTTAGATAGTTTATCTGTGGGATCTGGTTTATATCTATATTTTTTAGATCTTTTATAGACGATAATTCCCCTTCAACATCCTTTACCTCAAAACCTGATAGAGATGACAGATCTTTGAGGCTGATGCTGTACTCCGTTTCTGCCTGTTTTAGCTCAATCTGTGCGACTTTCAGGTCTTTTTCAGCTCTAAAAAGGTTTAGTTTGGTTTCTTCTCCTAACTGATAGGATTTTTTAACAAACCGGTAGATGTCTTTTGTTATTTGGTATTCTTTCTGTTTGATCTTCATTATCTCTTTTTTGAAAACCGCTGTATAAAATGCTGTGTAAAGCTCGGATATGAATTTTCTCTTTTCTGATTCAAACATAAACATATAAGCGGATTTTCTTATTAATGATTCCTCAATGGCCTTTTTCCTTGATCCCCATAGTTTGAGAGGTTGTTCAACAGAAAACTCAGTAAGCACAACACCGCTTTCATCCGACTGGCTGTAAAGCCTTCCAAACATTAAGGAAACTTCAGGATTAGGTATAGATTTTGCTGATTTGATTTCGCCTTCCACTTCTTTTGTCTGATTTTCAATAGCTTTCAAATATGGACTTTTTTGCAGAGCCTTACTAAGAATCTGATCAAAAGTTTCCCCATGGCCTGTAGAAAACATAAATAAAAACAGGACTAAATACCTGTAAATCATAATTTCCTCCTGAGTTTTAGTGAAAAAAGACAGAATAAGGGTGTAAAAATTCTTAAGATAATGATTTAGGCGGTTTGAAAATCTCTGAAATATACGGATCTAAAGCTATGTTTTCATAAGTAAAAGAATATGATTCCTGAAAATTTTTATTTATTGAGATATTTATGAAAGGCTTTATGTAAGGCATATGGAGGTTTTCATGGATTTCACAGTAGTCATCATTTATTTTATAAGCTGTCTCTATATATTTCATACATGGATCAACTTTAAAAAGTACAAAATCATGGGCTATCTGAAAGAGTATTCCTATTAGTAGAACCAGAAAAATAGTTTTTCTTGTTTTCATCATAATAACTATTATAACCTGATAACCAGATTTATTTTTATGATAAAAATTCTATACACAGGTATTATTTTATATGTTATAAAATCTTAAAATAAAACTTAAAATAAAAAAAACAAGGGGAAGAAAAGATGGGGAAAGTGCTCGTTCTATACGACACAGAGACAGGACATACAAAAAAGATGGCTGAGTATGTTGCAAAAGGTGCATCTAAATTTCCTGTAGAGGTAAGAATAAAATCTGTAGAAGAAGCATCAAAAGAAGATATTCTCTGGTGCGATGGTATTGCTGTAGGAAGTCCAACATACCTTGGTGTGATGTCGTGGAGAATGAAAAAATTCTGGGATAGTATTGTTGATCTGTGGGGAAAGATAGATGGAAAAATAGGGTGTGCGTTTTCCTCATCAGGTGGTTGGGGAGGAGGGAACGAAGTTGCCTGCATGTCTATCCTTACGATGCTTATGAATTATGGTTTTCTTGTATTTGGAGTAACAGACTACACAGGTGATAAGTTTACGCTCCATTATGGAGCTGTATGTGCAGGAGAACCAAGGGAAAAGGAAGAAATTAAAGCCTGTGAAGTATTAGGAGAAAGGCTTGCACAGTGGGTTTTGGTATACGTGGACGGGAAGAAGGAGTATTTAAAAAATATAAAAAATCAATAAGATAGGTATACTCTTCCTCCAAGAACAATATCTTCCCTTTTTTCTTTTATGTATTGAAGATCACCTGAGATATAAAGATGTTTATTTAGATTTACCGTGTAATAGCACTCGCACACATAAATATTTTCAATTCCTGCTTTTCCTTTAATAAAACCTGCTCCTACACCGATCTTATTGTCTGTTATCCATTTTTTTATCTCAAATCCTCCAGACAACAGGTAATCATATTCCACATTGGATATTCCACCTCTAAAAAAAACACCAAACCTGTCAGAGAACGCATAATCAGAAGACACACCAAATCCTTTATGTTTTTCTTGGAATACATAAAAATAATAGGGTCTTATAGAGAGGGTTTCTGTTTCATACTCGACTTCAGCTATACCTACATTTCCTTTTTCAGGTTTGTTTTGTATAAAAACTCCTGAAACAGATACACTTTTAATAGGGCTGTACTTAATATAAAATCCCGGATTATAAGAAGGTATAGTTGCTATAGGATTGTTGACAAAAATATCATTTAAAAACTGGGTGTGCTCGTCGTTTGCATACCTGTTGGCATCAACAAAGGCAGCAGCGTCAATGAGACCACCGATTAGAATAAAGTTTTCTATCTTTTTCTGATAGAAAAACTCCATCAGATATTTTCTGCCTGTATCGTTTATGTTTTTCAGATCCTTTTCAAGATCATCTGCTGTTGAGGAGATTGAGTATCCTCCACGACTGAGTTTTTCTTTAATCCCATTTCCGAAGGAAACAGAAGTATTTATAAAAATCTCATCTGTTTTTGAAAAATCCATTGTCAGAAATATGTGTGATGTGTTATAGAATGCACCATAACTGTTCATTTGCTGAAAAACTGTAGAATTAACAAAATCTATTCTGTGTTTGTGGAGTTTATGTTCTTTTATAAATGGCTTCTCTGTTTCCTGAGAAAAGGAGATAAAAGGAGCGAGTGTAATGATTAAGATCAAACTACATTTGTGGCACTTTCCTTTTTTTCTGTCATTTAAACTTTTAAGAATAAAAAGTAAAAACAAACTCATCATAATAAACACCATTAAATACTCCATTTCTAACCTCTCAGAGAGGAATTCTTTTTGATCTTATCTTGTCGCATATCTCATCTATTTTTATTTGCTGGATGAGCAGTAAACTGCCATAGAAAGCATTAAAGATTTTTTTCTTTTCTTCAGGATTTTTAGTTTTGTACAAAAGCTCACAGTAATACCTGGATATAGTATCAATTCTTTGTTTTATTTCATTTATACCCATAATTTTCCTCCTGCGATTGAGAATTAATCTCAATTTAGATTAGTAATAAAATATAAAAATGTCAACCCCTTTCTAACCATCCAGATAACAGAAGGTTGAAAATTTTGTATATTCTAAAGATAATTAAAGAAATATATCGTTACGTCATTTTAATATGGAAGATATAACCAGACTGATAGCTGAAGGAAATATACAACAGGCTTATGAAAAAGCAAAAGAAATTCCTTATCCTGATAATTTACTGGCTGAGGGGATCATAAGTTTTCACACAGGAAATAACAAAAAATCAAAAGAGCTTTTAGAAAAATACATACAGGAAAAGCCTGATAATTCTGATAGCTACTACTATCTGGGGAATATCTATCTTGAGGAGAACAATCCGGAAAAGGCTGTTAAATATTTTGAAAAAGCTTTGAGTCTTAAAGAAAAAACCGAATACTACAACGATCTTGGTTATGCATACTTCCTCAAGGGCGATTATGAAAAAGCTGTTGACTGCTACAATAAAGCAATAAAAATAGATCCAAATCTGTCTGTTGCATACTACAACAAAGCCCTTGCCTACAGGAAAATGGGAAAGATAAAGGAGGCTATAAGGAATTATCTCATAGCTATAACATTAAACCCAGACGATCCTGATTATTACTATAATCTTGGGATAGCCTATAGACTCAATAATGAGCCTGAAAAAGCGATAAACTCTTACAAAAAAGCGATACAGATTTATCCTTATAATGAGAACTACTGGAACAATCTTGGAAATGCTTATTATGACACCGGAGATTACAAAAAAGCTGTTGAATGCTACAAAAAAGCTGTTGAGATAAATCCCTCATTTTTCTTAGGCTGGCAAAATCTGGCAAATACATACCTTGATGTTGGTGAATATGGAAGAGCTGTAAAGGCATTTAAAAAAGCCATAAAAATAAACAAAAGAGCTGCAGACTGCTACATGGATATGGGAATAGCACTGAAAGAGCTGGGAAGATATGATCAGGCTCTGAAAGCCTATGAAAAGGCTGTGGAGATAGACCCTTCCCAGAAGGCTGTTTTTTTGTATAACAAGGCATGTTTATATGCATCAAAAGGTGAAGTAGAAAAAGCGAAAAAACTGTTAAAGGAAGCCTTCAGGCTTGATCCATCACTAAAAGAGTATGCAAAAAGCGATCCAGATGTGATGGGGCTATTGTGAGGTATGTCTTGTCTTAAAATAAATCTCCCCGATTTTAAATAACAGTAAATACATAGGCAAAAGTGCGTCCCAGAAAAAGGTAAATACAGATCCAATAAGATGGATCAAAAGGGGAACAAAAAGCCCAAGTGCAACTATATCAAAAGGCTCTTTTATTTTTACTGTAACAAACCTCTTAAAGGCAAGGAAAAATATTCCAAGAACAGCTATAAGACCAATGATCCCTTTTTCTATAAACTCAGATAAGATGAAAATAGATTCATATTTATGCCAGCTTTTTTGGTTATACTTGTGAGGAAGATAATATCCTGATCTTACGCCATGTCCTATCAGAATATTTAACCAGTTTCCCTGTTTTATGTCATTCCTGATAATCTCAATAGCATCCAAACCAATACCTACCCTTGAGCTACTGATTCTATTAAGGGTATGGAAATTTATTTCTTTTTTTCCAGAAATTATATCGTTCAAAATCTGAAATCTTGTATCAGTCTTTGAAAGATAAAAATAACCTCCGACAATCAAGACAGAGAGAAAAATGTTTGCCCCCCAGAATAATAATTTTTTCATATAACCATTCATATAAAGAACAACAAAGGACAGATAACTGGCAATAATAAATCCAAGTAATGGTGATCTTCTATGGGTTAATACCAGTATAATAAAGAATAAAAGTGATAAAACGGCAAATAGGATAAACTTTTTATCTTTTTTTAAGTAAAAATAAAAACTTAAAAAAGCCGACATTACAGCAAACATTCCATAAAACTGACCTGTTTCAAACGTGCTCCCCCAAACTGGAATAAACTCAGAAAATTTATAGTATTTGTAAAAAATCACAGGAAGGAGTAAAATTCCAATCAAAATAAAAAAACTTATTGATCTATAAACAAAATCTTTATTAATCTTTATTTTAAAGAAATATAAAAATTGAAAAATTCCCTCTTCTATAGACTTTACTACCATTTTCTGTGCGTATATGAGTGTTGACAGAATAGAAACGCTTCCAAATACCAAAACAGGAAATTTTAAAATCCCTTCTATCTTTCTATCTTTAAAAAACTCATAAAATGTCCATAAAACACCTATCACAACTAAAATCTCAAAAACCGAAATGGATATGAAAGCTGATGATACAAGCAAAAATAGATATTTTTGTTTTAAATCCATCAGTTTCTCCTTCAGAAATCATACACCTTATACTGTAAGAATTTTCTTACCATTTTCATAAAATTTTATATTTCAGTAAATTTTGTTGTCTCTAATTTTTTAAATTTTACTGTCTGATCCTCCACTATAGATATTTTTCTACCACCCATTTTGTAAAAGGATAGCTTGCTGTAAATGCAGGAGATACAGCGTTTAGGATATGAACTGTCTTATTATCCCCTTGTACTAAAAAATCCATTTCTAACTTTTTTGTTTTTGTATTAAGTAGTTGTGCCCTAATACCAGGTTTACCCCATTTATTGAATTTTGATTTGTCTATCTTTTCTACCATACTTACCGCCTGATTAACTAAGTATTTTCTGTTATATTTTCTTATCTCTTCTAATGCTAAGTTTCTAAAACCAAAAGCATTTGTTAAAAAAAGTAATGTTTCCCATTTTACAATCTGTAAAAATTCATTTAATTTGAACCTGTTAAACTTGTTATAACTCTCTCTCCAGAAAGAAGGTATCGCTGTTGGTCCTATTTTTATTGTTCCATCAACTTTAATCGTGTAATGGACGCCTAAGAATGGATTTTTTATGTTTGGTACTGGATATATGTTTGTTTTTAATGGTTTGTCTTTGCCGGTGTACTCAAGATATACCCCTTTAAAAGGAATAATTATATAATTTTGAGAAAATCCAAAATCTTTTGCGATAGCATCTGCATAAAGTCCTGCAGCATTTATTAATTTTTTATAATGAAACACATAATTTCCTGCTACTATGGAATTGTCATCTACTTTATGCTTATATGCTGTATTAAAGAAAAATTTTACTCCTCTGTATTCTAAATCCTTTTTCAGATGATTTAAGATTTCTTTTGGATCAACTGTTGCTGTTAGTGGAGACCAAAGGGCTTTTTTATATGTTTTTGCATTTGGTTCGTAATCTTTTAACTCTTTTTGATCAATAATGTATAAGGGAACTTTGTTTGTATCACCTCTTTTTTTTAATTCATAAAGAGTTTCTAACTCTTTCTCATTTTTACATACAACAGCTTTTCCGCATTTGTTTATTTTCAGATTATTTCTTTCACAAAAATCTCTCCAAAATAAACATCCTTCTTTTGTAAATCTGGCTTTTAATGAGTCAGAAGTATAATAAAAACCTGCATGTAATACTCCGCTGTTTCTTCCACTGCTGTGAAATCCTATTTCAGGCTCTTTATCTATAATGGCTATACTACTTTTTGGGTATTTTTCTAATATATTTTTTGCAAGAGTTAACCCTATTATACCTGCACCTATTATTAAATGATCAAAAGTCTGTTCTCTCATTGAATTATTTCTCATAAAGTTTCTTTATAAAATGGAATGATCTCACTTAAAAAGTTTTTTATGTTATCTGGAGAATTTTTTGATAGATAAATTAGTGTTTCTAATATTTTATTTATTTCCTCCGGGGAAAGTGTTCTTGATATTTTAGCGATAAATACTTTTTCATGATAGGTCTTTTCAGTTCCTTCTTCGGCTGTTAAAAGTTCCTCAAAAAGTTTTTCCCCTGGCCTTAAACCTGTGAAAACAATGTCTATATCCTTATAAGGTTCCATTCCTTGTAATCTAATTAGGGTTTCAGCTAATTTGAGTATTTTTATAGGTTCTCCCATATCTAAGACGAAGACTTCTCCTCCTTTTCCCATTGCAGCGGCTTGAAAAACGAGAAGAACTGATTCAGATATTGTCATAAAATATCTCTTCATTTCTGGATGTGTTACGGTAACTGGTCCTCCATTTTTTATTTGTTCCAGAAAAACAGGAACTACGCTTCCTCTACTTCCTAAAACATTTCCAAATCTAACAGAGATAAACTTGGTTTTTCCAAGCTGATTTAATGCACTACATATCATTTCTGCTACTCGCTTTGTTGCTCCCATTATACTTGAAGGATTAACAGCTTTGTCTGTTGATATATTTATGAACTTTGCCACATCATTTTCTATAGATGCAACAGCGATATTGTAAGTTCCAAAGATGTTCGTCTTCACTGCTTCTTCTGGAAAGAATTCCATCAAAGGAACATGTTTGTAAGCAGCTGCATGGAAAACTATATCAGGTTTGTATTTTTTGAAAATGGTATCTAATTTTTCCTTGTCTCTAACATCTCCAACAACAGGATAAACTTCAATGTTTTTACCTTTTACTTTTTTTTCTACTTCTAATATAAGATTATGAAGTTCAGTCTCATCTATCTCAAAGGGTATTAAAACTTCTGGATCAAAATCCACTAACTGTCTTACGATTTCTGAACCGATAGACCCTCCTGCGCCACTGATAAGAATTCTTTTTCCCTTTAGAAAACCCTTTATTTTTTCCTTCTCAATACTAATAGGTTCCCTTGAAAGCAGATCTTCTATTGAAATATCCCTTAGATCTTTTACGGATATTGATTTTTTCGGAAGCTTTGATATGCTGGGGACGATTTTTATATCTTCAATTCCTAAATTTGAAAGTTTGTCAAATAATTTTTTAACTTTTTTATGGGTTAATGAAGGGATAGCTATTATTACCGTATCTATTTTGTTCTTAATGATGATATCTTCTATATCTTCTAATCTTCCTATAACGGGAATTTCATGTATTACTGTACCAACTTTCATGGGATCGTCATCAAGGAAACATACAGGTTCATAATCTTTGTTTCTTTTTAACTCTCTGGCTATTCTTTCTCCTGTACTTCCTGCACCGATGATAGCGGTTCTTTTTCCTTCTTTTTTATCTCTGCTTAAAACTTCAAAATAAACCCTTTTAGAAATTCTTATCGTGGAAACCAGAAATAAAGATATAAAGAAATCAATAATAAAGATACTTTTTGGGATGGACAGATGACTGTATTTATTTTGGAGAAAAATATCAAAAACCAAAAGTGAGATACCGAAAGAAATAAGACCAACAAACATTTTAAAAAACTCATTTATTCCAACAAAACGCCAGTTTATTTTATAAATACCTAAAATCCAAAATATTCCTATTTTTAATAAAACAAAAACTGGAATCCAGTAAAAGATAATAGACTCATATCTATGGGGAATATTAAACTCAAATCTCAGTAAAAAAGACAGATAAACACTGAATGAAAAAATAAAAATATCCCAAACAATAAAAAATAAAACTCTTTTTGCTTTTGTTGGTGTAAGTAAATTTTTCATCATCTAAATATCCTAAATATTGTTTTAAATATAAGTTTTATATCTGTTAAAAATCCTACTTCTCTTATGTATTTTTCGTAATATTTTATTTTTATAGGGAGAATTTCTTTTAGATAAACCTCCTCTGGATTTTCTACATCATTTAATATTTTTTCCTCATCAATGAACTCAACGGCTGCAAAATCAGTTATTCCTGGTTTTACTTTCAAAATCTTTTCATATTTCTCTTTATATAATTTCACATATTTTGGAACTTCTGGTCTTGGACCAACTAAACTCATTTCCCCTTTTAAGACATTTATAAGCTGAGGTAATTCGTCTAATTTGTATTTTCTCAATAGTTTTCCAATTTTAGTAATTCTTGGATCTTTTTCCCGTGTTACTAATGCCCCTAATTTTTCAGCATCTTCCACCATTGTTCTAAATTTATAAATTTTGAATAGTTTACCATTTTGTCCTACTCTTGTTTGTCTAAAGAAGACACTTCCACCATCTTCTTTTTTTACTAAAAAAGCTATAATAAGAAATACCGGAATTAAAAATATTAAACCTATAAAAGATAAAGAAAAATCTAAAAGTCTTTTGATAAATTTCTGGTACATCTTAAATCTTTATTTCCTATTTTTCTTTATAATATCAACAATATTATCTATTATATAATCAACTTCCTCTTCTTTTATCCCCGGAAAAATAGGTAAAGATACTACCCTTTTAAATATCCATTCACTAATAGGAAAGTTTTTTGATTTGTAATTAAGTTTTTTCTTATAATAGCTAAATCTATATAGGGGAATAAAATGGACACCTGTTCCAATACCTCTACTTTTTAACTTTTCTATAAACTGATCCCTATTTATTTTTAATAACTCTAAATTCAACTTGAGAGGATAGAGGTGCCATGAGGAAATCCTGTCATCTTTTACTTTATATAATATTAATTCTTCATAATCTTTAAAAGCCTCATTATATCTTTGGGCAATCTTCAGCCTTTCCTTCCACATCCACTCAAGCTTCTTTAATTGGGCAAGGCCTAAAGCTGAATTTATATCTGTTGTGTTGTACTTATAACCATTTTCAATAACATCATATTCCCATGTTCCCTCTTTTGAGTATCTTTTCCATGCATCTTTATTAATACCATGCAGTCTGAGAACTCTTATTCTGTCAGCCCATTCGTCATTTTCAGTGGTGGCCATTCCTCCTTCACCTGTTGCCAGGGTTTTCGTAGCATAAAAACTGAAAGCGGTAATATCACCAATAGTTCCGATTTTTTTTCCTTTATACCATGCAGGTAAAGCGTGAGCAGCATCTTCTATGACATATAGGTTATGTTTTTTTGCTATATCTAATATCTCGTTCATATCAGCAGGCTGTCCTGAAAAATGAACGGGAATAATGGCTTTAGTTTTACTTGTGATTTTTTCCTCTATCTTACTTATATCGATAAGATGTGTGTCTGGTTCTATATCTACTAAGATAGGTTTGGCATTAAAATAATTAACTACCTCCGCTGTTGCTACAAAGGTTGTTGTAGGAACAATGACTTCATCTCCTTTTTTTAAACCTATAACCTTAAGTGCAAGGTGCAAAGCAGCGGTACACGAATTTACAGCAATGGCATTTTTACTTCCAATGTAATCTTTAAATTTATTTTCAAACTCTATAGTTTTCTTTCCCATAGTAAGCCAGCCATTTTTCAAACTGTCAACAACATAATTTACTTCTTCATCTGTTATGTATGGTCTGTGGAAAGGAATTTCTCTTTTCATTATTGAAAAATCTCCTCAAATTTGTCTGCTATTGCTTTGTATGTGTGATATTTAAGTAAATAATTTTTTCCATTTTTTCCCAAGATTTCCCTTTTTTTCTTATTCATTTTATAAAGTTTTAGAATTCCTTCAGCTATTGCTTTTGGGTTTTCTGATTCCACGCTGATACCACAGTTTGCGTTTTTTACTAAATCTCCTTTTCCGCTAAAAGAATGCAGAATTGGCTTTTCTGAATACATATAATCAAATATTTTATTTGCAGAAATGCCATATTTATAGATATTTTTCATCCGCCAACCGATATAACAAATATCACTCCTTTTTAATAAATCTTGTACTTGTCCTTTAGATACTGGCGGAAGAAATGATATATTTTTTAAGTTTAATTCTTTTGCTAAGTTCTTTAATTTTGTTTCCTCTATTCCTTTACCGACTAAAACAAAGTGTATATCTTCATAACTTTTCAAGAGTTCCCCTGCCTTTATTAAATGTTCTAATGCGTTTGCTTTACCAAAGGTTCCAGCATATATAACTATGAATTTATTTTTAGGAAACTTTTCCAAAACTTCTTTAGGTGCATTTTCTATTTCTTTATAATCTTCTAAACAAATACCGTTTGGTATATATACAAATTTCCTTACGTTCATACCTTGTTTTTCCATATGTTTGTATGCATAAGGTAAAACTGAAACAACTCTATCAGCTTTTTTATATGCAAATTTCTCAAACCATTCCATAAGTTTAATAAATGGATGATTAGGTGAATAACCGCCAAGTTCAATGAGAGTTAGCGGCCATATATCTTTTACTTCATAAATCAATTTTGCATTAAACTTTTTAGCCCACTTATATCCTGATATTATTGGAAAAGTTGCCATAGGTGAGACAATTATTATATCTGGTTCTTCCAATAAATCAATTGGTAATGAAAAATATGTTTTTAAAGTGAATGTAAGCCATTTTAAGATCCTTTTTTTGTCATGGGAATGATTATATTCAGGTACTTTAACCCACAAATAATTTATACCGTCTAAATTTTTCATCTCAAAACTTTTATTGATTTTTGGTTGATTTATAAAAAGGTGTGAATAGGATGCTGATATTATATATACTTTATAACCTCTCTTAACCAATTCTCTCCCAAGATAATAATGCCTATATTCCATCCCATGGTATATGGAACCTGCATATTCATTTATTATCCATATTTTTTTCATTATTATAATGTTCCTGTTAAATCTTAATTTTTTTATAAAAATATATTCCTATATTTGTTTCTTTATAAGGTATGAACCCTATTTTTTTGTAAAAGTTCAAGGCAGATTCATTGCTTTTTCTAACAGACAATGTTAAAAATTCTTTTTTATTTTTTTTGGCTAATTTTTCAAACTCGTATATAAGGATTTTACCTAAACCTTTCCTTCTTTTGCTTTTATCTATCACAATAGATAAAATATTATAACTATTGCTTAAGTCTATGTTTTTTTTGATTTTTTCATCATATAGAAACTTTAAGATAATTCTTTCATAAAATAGTTTATATATAAATTTTGGTTTTGCCACCGTACTTACTAATATATTTTTTGTTAAGGATTTTTTATGGTCTTTTATAAATTTTTCTTTACAATAGGCTAATTTGTTTTTATTGCCTCCTAAGATGATACCTAATAGCTTTCCGTTATCTTCTAAACCTAAGAAGAATATCTCATCTTCTCTAAAAAATTGTCTGTAATACTCTTTAATAAGCTCTTCTCTCAGGTAAAAAGTTGTGTGTTCTTCAGAAAAATTTTCCTTATGCAATTTTGCTATCAAGTCAAGATGTTTTTCATTTAATTTTACTATGTTCACTTAGTATCTCCACTATCTTTTCTGATGCTTTACCATCTCCATATAATTCTATTCTACGAGACTATTTAAAGTCTAACTTAGGAATAATAATATAAAATTACCTTTAAAATTTACAAATAAATCAATTTGGAGTTTTATTTCTAAAATGGTAAATGATTAACCTCAGTTCAGAAATTAAACCAATAAAAAGGTATCACCTTTAACATTGAGAGATAAATCAATCTTAGGTTTATTTTCTTTGAAATGATAAGCAGCGAATCCTTATAGCAAATTTGTTACTATCCTGCCTTTCATATTTCTTCTTTGCTTAGCAATAAACTAAATACCTTCAGATAAAACTTCCCTGCCAGCTTTTGTGAAACATTGCCTCTATCCCCAAATATTTTCATAATATTACCACTCAAGCCTTTTATCATTTTTTAAAGACTTTCTATCGTCTACATTCCCAGCAATTAGATCAAAAGGAAATATCTCTTCTTTTTCATTGATAACAATGTGCAGTTTGAAACCATAAAACCACCCTACTGAATCTTTACCTCTTTGTGCTAATCTCTTGAATACTTTGTTAGAGTGAATTCTGCTATTTTGATTTATATTCAAATTGGTTGTGAATCTAAAAAATACTTGAAGTAGCATGACAGATGAAAGAATTAGCTCAATGAATTTGTTGTAGTTAAATAGATCAAGGTAATAAATTTTCTTACGAAGTAAGACATATCCTTTATAGAATTTTTTAGATTTTGATAGCCTGATAGATGAAATAAAACAAGTATGGTATCTATTTCAGGTATTGTTAGTTTAGTTTCCCTGTCTTTATTAAACTTTGGAAGTATTTTTGATTTAATATGTTCTTCAAAGAACTTGTAGAAGTCATCTAATTGGCAGTATATTTTTATTACGGGTATTTTGGAAATTTCCAGTTTTCGGCTTTTATTTTA
>Ga0256832_1000440_pt1 | contig 26471 bp, 22 predicted proteins | sample 134614metaG_FD_190534 | JGI IMG/M metagenome (GOLD analysis project Ga0256832, IMG submission 190534) | Hydrothermal vent microbial communities from Lau Basin, Pacific Ocean - 134-614 | ecosystem: Environmental > Aquatic > Marine > Hydrothermal vents | place: Pacific Ocean: Lau Basin | collected... | reverse complement strand
CCCCATTGATCAGGGGTTTCGCCCCTATCCCAATTACCAACAGGCACCGCGATTCCACAATCCCGCTACCCGCCAGTTCAGAAAGGAACTCATTGCACCACCAAGTGCGGACTGGCCCAATGCTGATTACTACCAGGGAGGAGAGAAATCGGCCGCACAGCAGACGCCAGGTGAACTGCGTCCTGCTCCCATGGAAAGAGGCGAACCCGTGGAGGTTATCCCTCCCCCCAGCGTGCCTGTAGACGAAATCAAGGCCTCCATTTCGGAAAAGCCCGAACACGGCTGGCGCCCCATGAAGGAGAAAAAGGCCCTGGAAGCCATGGAAGAGAGTGCAGAACCTCCCAAGCCAAAGGAAGCCAAACCTTTGAAGATGCGTGAGATTACAAAGCCGTCATCGCCCTTGCAGAATATGCCTGAGCCAGCTCCACAGCCAGCAGAAAGCCTTCCTTCCCCCGTGCTGGAGAAGAAGGATGAACAGCCAAAGCCTTTTGTTTCCGGTATGAGTGTTGTTCCATCCGAAAGGGCTGCGGTATTTCCACAGGCGCAGGAATAGGGTTGCAAATAAAAAAGCCGGAGATTGCGCCAGGCCGATTATGTCATCGGCCTGGCGCAATCTCCGGCTTGGGGGCCTTACTTCAGAAAGAGAAGGTGGAAAATCAGGCGATGCCCAGTTTTTCCTTGATGACTGAAACGACTTCGTCACTGGAGGTGGCGTTGATGTCCCAGAGCATGCCTTCTTTCTCATAGAAACCTACCAGAGGCGCAGTCTGCTCGTTGAATACGTCCAGGCGCTTGGAAATGGCTTCCTCGGTTTCGTCGTCGCGCTGCACGACTTTGCCGCCGCACTTGTCGCATACGCCTTCCACCTTGGGCGGGTTGCTCTTCACGTTGTAGATGGCGCCGCAGTCTTCGCAGGTGCGGCGGGTGGTGAGACGGTCCAGGATCACGTCACGGGGCACGTTCAGATTGACCACGCCGTCCAGCTCGATGTTCAGCTTGGCCAGTAGTTCTTTCAGGGCTTCGGCCTGGGGAATGGTGCGGGGGAAGCCGTCCAGGAGGAAACCGGATTTGCAGTCGTCTTCCAGCAGGCGCTCACCCATGATGCCCATGATCAGTTCATCGGGCACCAGCTCGCCCCGGCTCATATAACCTTGCGCCTCCTTGCCCAGGTCCGTGCCTTCCTTGACGGCGGCGCGCAGGATATCGCCAGTGGAAATCTGTACAGAACCATCGATAGCGGTCAGCATTTTGGCTACGGTGCCCTTGCCGGCGCCGGGGGCGCCCAAAAGAATCAGTCTCATTGTGGAAGTCTCCAGTAAATTCAGATGTAATAAATCTTGTGAGCCTTGCTCGCCAGGGCTCAAGTGGCGCGTATTTTAATGGCGCGGGGGAAAAATTGCCATGAATGCTTTGTAGCCCGGTGATGCCCTCTCCCCAAACCCCTCTCCCAGAGGGAGAGGGGCTTCTGGTGTTTCTCCTTTCCACAGGGAGCGGGGCTTCTGATATTTCCCCTTTCCTTTTGGGGGAGGGGCAGGGGAGAGGGATCAGAAAATCCAACTTGAGCAGAGTCATTGCCTTTCCTGTCCCAAAGATCATAATAGTCTTCCCCTTTCCTCTGGCTTTTGCCCGGCATGTATCGCAAGCGTCTTCGACAATCCGGTAAACAGCTCATGTCCCGCCGTGTGTGGCGTACCCGGGCGGTGTTCCTTATGGGGGCTGTTCTGGTGGGTATTGCCGCCAGCCTGCTGGCCATGGGCAGTGACTGGGCCAGCGAGACTTTCCTGCATCTCATCGATGACCGGCCCTGGCTGCCTTTCATCATCACGCCCCTGGGTCTGATGCTCATCATCTGGATGACCCGTACCCTGTTTCTCGGTTCGGAAGGCAGCGGTATCCCCCAGGCCATTGCAGCCCTGCATATCAAACGCCACAAACATCTGCGCCATAAACTGTTGTCCCTGCCCATCGCCTTTGGCAAGGGCATCATGATCGTCATGGGCCTGCTCTGTGGCGCCTCCATTGGCCGGGAAGGTCCCACCATACATATTGCCGCGTCCATTTCCTTTGCTCTGACGCGCTTTGCCCGTTTCCCTCACCATGACATCAGCCGGGGCCTGATCCTAGCCGGGGGAGCAGCAGGGCTGGCGGCAGCCTTTAATACACCCCTGGCAGGGGTGATGTTCGCCATCGAGGAAATGGCCAAGAACTTCGAGGAAAAGACCAATGGCACGGTGTTCACCGCTGTCATCATCGCCGGTATCACCGCCCTGGCCATCAATGGCAACTATGCCTATTTCGGCACCGTCTTCGCCCAAGCGGAATTTCCGGGTATTTTTTCGGCCGTGGTGGTTTGTGGTGTGGTTGGTGGACTGGTGGGAGGATCTTTCAGCGCTCTTCTGGTGTATGGTGGGCGTTATCTGCGTCCCTGGCGCAGTCATCATCCCTATTTTCTGGCCCTGGTAATCGGACTGCTGCTGGCGGTTATTGGTGTGTTTTCCGGTGGGCAGACCTGGGGCACGGGTTATGCAGAGGCCAAGACGGCCCTCATGGGTATCGGCCTGGAGTCCGATGGCTATCCTTTCTTCAAATACCTGGCTACCCTGCTGTCTTACTGGAGCGGTATCCCCGGCGGCATCTTTGCGCCTTCCCTGTCTATCGGCGCAGGTCTGGGGGCGGAACTGTCCCAGTGGCTGCCCGATATCTCTGTGGCTACCGTAGCCCTGCTGGGCATGGCAGCCTATTTCACCGGCGTGGTGCAGACGCCCCTCACGGCAGTGATCATCATCATGGAAATGACGGACAACCAGGGCATACTGCTGCCGGTGATGGCCGTGGCCCTGATTGCTGATGGCATATCGAAGATCATCAACCCTCAGCCCATCTACCGGGCCCTGGCGGAGGATTTCATCCGTGACCTGTCATCCCCGCACGGGGCGAAGAACCAGGAAAAATGACTTCTGTTATCGGCGCCCTGGTGCCCGTGTTTCTTATTATCCTGCTCGGCGTGCTGCTGAAGCGTTTTTCCCTGTTCGGCCGGGAAGCCTGGCGGGGATTCGAGAACCTGTGCTATTTCGTGCTGTTTCCCGTGCTGCTGGTCAAGACCCTGGCCACGGCAGAACTGGGAGCTGCCCAGGTGCTGGATTTTGCGGCCGCCCTGCTGTTCGCCATAGGCACCATGAGCCTGCTGTTGTTACTGCTCTATCCCGTGCTGCGCCGTTTTGGTGTTGGATCCGCAGCCTTCAGCAGCCTGTTTCAGGGCGCGACCCGCTGGCATGGTTTCATCGCCCTGTCCATTGTTGGTCTGCTGTACGGGGATGAAGGGGTCACCTGGATGGCTATTACCATGGCGGTGATCATCCCGCCCCTGAATATCATCAATGTCGCTGTCTTGGCGCATTTTGGCTCTACCGGCAGCCGCATACAGGATGTTCTGCTGAAGCTGGCGCGCAATCCATTCATCATCGCCTGCGCCACAGGGGCCTTTCTGAATCTTTCCGGCATCGGTCTGCCGGCCCCCTTGTTCGATGTGCTGGATATTCTCGGTGGTGGCGCTCTGGGGTTGGGACTGCTCACGGTGGGGGCGGGACTGAATATCCACCTGGTATTGCAGAACCGCCTGCTGGTGGGTTTTGGCGCGATGATTCGCCTGCTGGGCATGCCCGGGCTCATGTTCCTGGGCTGTTGGCTGTTTGGTATCGAGGGGACGGCATGCACGGTGGCCGTGATCGCTGGTGCCGTACCCACCGCCGCTTCATCTTTTATTCTGGCCCGGCAGATGGGCGGCGATGCCTCCCTCATGGCCAACCTCATCACCATGCAGGTATTGCTGGCGGTGATTACCCTGCCGCTGATGATATGGCTGGCGGGGTTTTGAAGCAGAGGGGGTGTTTTTTTGCTTCAATTGTTCTATATTGGTTCTCTATCTGATGCATGGGTGATTTTCCCAAAGATGAGCGCGGAAGCAAAAAAAAGTATTGATAATCTGCTGCTGCAGGGGCTGCTCTGGCGAGGCGGGAGTGCGCCTGCGCTGACCGGCAGGCCGGTGCTGCCCAGTGGTTTTGCCTCTCTGGATGAAAGCATAGGTGGTGGCTGGCCCCGGGGGGCTTTGGTGGAGCTGCTTTCTGAGGGGCCGGGCCTGTCTCTGCTGCTGCCCGCCCTGGCGGCTATGAGCCGGGAGGCCCGTTGGCTGGCCTGGGTGAACGCCCCCTGGCTGCCCTATGCACCGGCCCTGGCGGCACGGGGGGTGGATGTTTCCCGGGTGCTGCTCATCCGGGGACGGGATGGGAGGCAGAGCCTGTGGGCAGCAGAGCAGGCCTTGCGCTCGGGCAATTGTGCCGCCGTGATGTTCTGGCCACAGCACATTTCCACGGCCCGGGCCCGCCGCCTGCAGCTGGCGGCGGAGGAAGGTGACTGCCTGGGAGTGTTGTTTCGTTCCCGGAAACTCGTTAGACAGTCTTCCATGGCCGCTTTGCGTCTGGAGGTTCAGCCATCTGGGGAAAAACTGGAGGTGCATGTACTCAAGCGGCCGGCCGGCTGGGGTGGCAGGAGGCTGTTGCTGTGATGCAGTGGCTGGGCCTGTATTTTCCGGATCTTCCCCTGGATGTGTTTTGGAGTGGAGAGACGGATACGCCCTTGGCGGTGACCCGGCGCAGGAAGGGACGGGATATCATCGACCGTTGCAATGTGTCTGCCCGGCAACAGGGGATACGCCCTGGCATGCCTTTGAATGCCGCCCTGGCTCTGTATCCGGGGCTGCATCTGCATGAGCGGGATGCCAAGGGTGAGCAGCAACGCCTGGAGGCGATAGCAGCCTGGGCCTGGAACTATAGTTCGCGCATCAGTTTCGATCCTCTGCTGTTGCTTCTGGAAGTGGGCGGCAGCGCAAAACTGTTTGGCGGGATCGATATTTTGCTGGAAAGGCTCTGCACTGACACCCGGGCGCCTGTTGCCGTGGAATATCATGCGCTGGCGCCTTCTCCTGGTGCGGCAGCCCTGCTGGCGCGCCTGCGGCCCGGCTGCCGGGTGGGAGCCACCCGGGAGTTGCGGGAGGCGCTGGGGGATATTCCCCTGGCGCAGCTTACCCGGGATGCGCGCCTTTTGAACCTGATGCAGGGTATCGGCCTGTCCAGTCTTGGCGATGCCCTGGATCTGCCCCGGCCGGAACTGGCGCGCCGGGTAGGACAGGAAGCTCTGCGCTTGCTGGACCGGCTCCTGGGCCGGGCACCGGACCCGCGTCCCCTGTGGCAGCCTCCAGCGCGTTTTCATCAGTCCCTGCTGTTGCTGGCCGAGATCGGGCAGGCGCCCGCCCTGCAGTTTCCCGCCCGGTGCCTGGTGGAGGCTCTGTGCGCATTTCTGCACAGCCGGGATGCGGCGGTGCAGCAGCTACACTGGCGTTTTCTGCACCGGGATGCGCCGCCTTCGCAACTGGATCAAGGCATGCTGACGCCCAGTAACCAGGCGGGGCATCTTCTGGAACTGTTTCGGCAGCATCTGGAAAACCTGCAATTACCCGAAGCCGTGGTGGAAATGGAACTGCGGGTGGATGCCTGGCAGGCTGCGGACAAGATCCATGGCGATCTGTTTGCCCCGGCCCGGCATGAAGATCAGGGCTTTCTGGAGCGCCTGCGCGCACGCCTGGGAGAAGATAGCGTGCGGGGTCTGCAAGGCAGACCGGATCACCGGCCGGAAAAGCGCTGGCGTTACCGCGACCCGCTGCCTGCTCGTGAAGATACCCCTTGCCGTGAAGTGTTTTCCCCAGGAGAAACTGGGGTTCCTCTGTGGCTGCTGCCCCGGCCCCGGCGTTTGCGTCAACGCAATGGCCAGCCCTGGCATGAGGGCTGTTTGCAGCTGCGCGCCTTCTCCCGGCGTATTGAAACCGGCTGGTGGGATGGTGAGGACGTGGCCCGGGATTACTACCGGGCGCGCAATCCTGCCGGGCAGGAATTGTGGGTGTACCGGGACAGGCGCAGCGGCCACTGGTATCTGCAAGGTGTGTTCGAATGAGAGCGGAAACAGCCTATGCAGAGCTGCACTGCCTCAGCAACTTCAGCTTTCTGCATGGCGCCTCACACCCGGAGGAGCTGGTGGCCCGTGCTACGGAGCTGGGCTACACGGCCCTGGCCATTACCGATGAGTGCAGCCTGGCGGGGGTGGTGCGTGCTCATCAGGAGGCCAAGCGTCAGAAGCTGAAACTGATCATCGGTACCGCGATCCGCCTGGCAGATGGCCCGCATCTGCTGTTGCTGGCCCGTAACCGCCAGGGCTATGTGCAGCTCTGCCGTCTTGTCACCCGGGGTCGCCGCCGAGCGGACAAGGGCTGCTATGAGCTGTACCGGGCGGATGTGGAGCAGGGCCTGGAGGATTGCCTGGCCCTGTTGCTTCCCTGTTGGGGAGAGGCGGTTCCGGCGGGCTGGTTCCGGGAATATTTTGCGGGCCGGGGGTGGCTGGCTCTGGGTTTGCTGCGTGACGGGCGGGATGAAATCCGCCTGCAGCAGGCGCGGCAGCTGTCAAAAACCCATGATCTGCCGCTGGTGGCCGTGGGCCATGTGCTTATGCACCGGCGGGGGCGGCGGGTATTGAGGGACCTGCTCACGGCCATCCGCCATGGCTGCACGGTAGAGGAACTGGGCTGGCGCGCCCTGGCCAATGGCGAGCGCCATTTGCGTGCTCTGAATGACCTGGCGGCCTTGTATCCGCCAGCGCTTTTGGAGCAGACCCAGGCCATCGCCGGGCAGTGTGATTTTTCCCTGGATGAGCTGGCCTACGAGTATCCTGACGATGTGACTCCCCCGGACATGAGCGCCCAGGATTACCTGCGCTGCCTGGTGGAGGAGGGCATGCAGCGCCGCTGGCCGGAAGGTTGCCCGGAAAAAGTCCGGGAACAGATCGGGCATGAATTGTCCCTTATCGCCGAGCTGAACTATGCCGCCTATTTCCTCACTGTCTGGGATTTGGTGGCTTTTGCCCGCCGGCGCGGCATTCTCTGCCAGGGGCGGGGTTCCGCCGCCAATTCCGCCGTGTGCTACTGCCTGGGTATCACCGAGGTGGATCCGGCGCGCATGAATCTGCTGTTCGAACGTTTCATCTCCCGGGAACGGGGCGAGCCGCCGGACATCGACGTGGATTTCGAGCATGAGCGCCGCGAGGAGGTCATTCAATACATCTACGGGAAATATGGCCGGGAACGGGCGGCGCTGGCGGCCACGGTCATCTGTTATCGGCCGCGCAGCGCCCTGCGGGACGTGGGTAAGGCTCTGGGGCTGTCCGCGGGGCAGTTGGAGCAGCTGGCCCGGGCGGCCTCGGGCTGGCGCAGCCGCCGGGAAGTGCAGGGGGAATGGCTGCGGGAGCAGGGCTTCGATCCGGACAGCGCCCTCATCCGCCGTCTGCTTTATCTGGTGAACGAGATCCAGGGTTTTCCCCGGCATTTGTCCCAGCACGTGGGGGGCTTCGTCATCAGCCGGGGTGGGCTGGAGGAACTGGTACCCGTGGAGAACGCCGCCATGCCGGAGCGCAGCATCATCCAGTGGGACAAGGATGACCTGGAAGCCCTGGGGCTGCTCAAGGTGGATGTGCTGGCTCTGGGCATGCTCAGTGCCATTCGCCGCGCCCTGGACCTGCTGGACATGGACTTGCAGGACATTCCAGCGGAGGATGCGCGGGTTTATGAGATGATCTGCCGGGCGGATACCGTCGGCGTGTTTCAGATCGAGTCACGGGCGCAGATGTCCATGCTGCCGCGCCTGCGGCCCCGCTGTTTCTACGACCTGGTGGTGGAAGTGGCCATCGTGCGCCCCGGCCCCATCCAGGGAGACATGGTGCATCCCTACCTGCGCCGCCGCCAGGGCCTGGAGCCGGTCGATTATCCTTCGGAAGAGGTGCGGGATGTGCTGGCGCGCACCCTGGGAGTGCCCATTTTCCAGGAGCAGGTCATCAAGCTCACCCAGGTGGCGGCGGGTTTCACCCCGGGGGAGGCGGATCAGATCCGCCGCTCCATGGCGGCCTGGCGGCGCCGGGGAGGTATGGAAGTCTGGGAGCGCAAACTCAAGGCAGGTATGAAGGCCCGGGGTTACAGCGATGAATTCGCCGAGCGTATTTTCCGCCAGATCCAGGGTTTTGGGGATTACGGTTTTCCCGAATCCCACGCCGCCAGCTTTGCCCTGCTGGTGTATGTGTCTGCCTGGATCAAGTGCCATCACCCGGCGGTATTCGCCTGCGCCCTGCTCAACAGCCAGCCCATGGGGTTCTACGCCCCGGCGCAGCTGGTGCGTGACGCCCGTGAACATGGGGTGGAAGTGCGGCCTGTGGATGTGCAGTACAGCCGCTGGGACTGCCACCTGGAAGACGGTGCCCTGCGCCTGGGCCTGCGCCTGGTGAAGGGCTTGTCCCGGGCCGGGGCGGAGCGCTTGCTGGCCGGGCGTGGTCAGGGGCTTTTTTCCACTGTCCAGCAACTTGCCGCCCGAACCGGTATCAAGTCACCGGATCTCAAGGCGCTGGCGGCGGCGGATGCTCTGGCTTCTCTGGAGGCCGACCGGCACCGGGCCGGCTGGGCGGTAGCGGGCGTGGAAACCGGCCCGCCCCTGCTGCAGGCTGCGGCCTTTGCCGAGGAGAGGCCGGATCTGCCTGTGCCGGATGAAGCTTCCCAGGTGCTGGCGGACTATGCCCACCTGGGCCTGAGCCTGCGCCGCCATCCCCTGGCCTTGCTGCGCCCGGAGCTGGGCCGGCTGCGTTTTCTTCCCGCCGGAGAGGTTGGGCGCCGCAAGCCGGGACTGATGGTGCGTACCGCGGGTTTGGTGCTCACCCGTCAGCGGCCAGGGAAGGGCAATGCCGTGTTTATCACTCTGGAGGATGAGACTGGCATTTTGAATCTCATCGTCTGGCGGCATCTGGCCGAGCGTCAGCGCCAAGTGCTTTTGGGCGCAAAGCTGTTGGGCGTCTGGGCGGAGATCCAGCGTGCTGAGGGTGTGCAGCATCTCATCGTGCGGCGCTTGTACGATTACAGCTACTTGCTGGGGGACTTACGCCTGGATTCACGGGATTTTCATTGACTGGTTTTTACCAGGAAATATAGGAAAATCCCTTTTCCTGCAGCAACATGATGTCATCCACCCCAATGGGTACGATTTTCGCGTAGTCCACAATGTCTTTCTTCGTCCAGTGAATGGCCTGCATGGTGTTGTTGCAGGCATGAAAGGCTATACCATAGGCTGCCAGGGAAGAGGCTCTTTGCTGTAACTCTGGAGGAATGGGGCGCAGGGGATGTTTGCCCAGAAGATGTATGCCCTCGGCGAAAACTGCAATGACGATTTCCACATCGTCGCCATACTTGCGCAGCATCTCACCTGCGGAAAACAGAATGTGGGAAATATAGGTGGGGTCCGCCTTATTGAGCTGATAGACGATATGGTGTTTTGAATCGTCTTCGAAATGCGTGTCAGTATGATGGGCATCTGCTGAACCAAAAACGGCTGTCCCTGTGGATACCGCCAGGTACTGAAGAAAGCGCCGCCGGCCCAATTTTTTTATCGTCATGGTAAATCCTCCTTATGTGAAGGATTATTACCTGAAGGAACTTGTTCTGTCGAGAACAGGCCCGGCAATGCACCGGGCCTGTCTCAAAGCTTTTCAATCAGCGGCCAGATTGCTTGTTGGCGGGTGGCGTGGATTGCGCGGGTTGCTGGGCCTGTGGATACGTGGGTTGGGTGGCATAGGGATAACCGCCGTAAGGATAACCGTAAGGCGCATATCCGTATCCGTAAGGTGCATATCCATAGCCATAGGGAACGCCGTATCCGTATGGATATCCGCCGTAGTACCATGGGGGCGGATAGTCGTACCAGTCATCGTCATCAAACCAGTTCCACGGAGCCCAACCGCCAAACCAAGCGTTGGCGGAACTTGCCATGAGCATGCCGCCACCTACAACAACGGCAAGTAAAATGCTTTTCATGGATTTCATCTTGCTTTCCTCCATATTCAGATCATTTTTACCGTATCTACTACAACTATAGTATGCCCCTGCTGACAGCAGGGCTTATTGATGAGCATCAAAATTCAGTAAATATATCACTTTGTTTTTATGGGGTATCGAAGGTTGCCAATTTTCCGGTACAGGACTGCTTGCATCGCATAATATGAACAATTCATGGCGCACTGGTTGCAGTGTGACGCCTGTCTGACAAGGAGGACTGCCAGCTTGGATCCTGTCTGGTTATTGATTGCTCTGATATTCGGGTTGCTGGCCCGTCAACTGTATCTGCCACCCATGGTTGGTTTTCTGCTGGCGGGGTTTGCCTTGCATGTGCTTGGCGTGCAGGGTGGGGCGGTTCTGCGGGAAATAGCCAACCTGGGTGTACTGCTGTTGCTGTTCAGCATCGGATTGAAACTGCGGCTACGCAATTTGCTGGCGCCGGAAATTTGGGGGGCGGCCAGTGTACATATGATTCTTGTCACCCTGGTAGTCAGTGGCCTGCTTCTGTTGCCGGGATGGGCGGGGCTGTCTCTGATGGCTAAGTTGGATGGGTGGTCAGCTGGACTGGTGGCCTTTGCCCTGAGTTTCAGCAGCACCATTTTTGCCGTCAAGATCCTGGAAGATCGGGGCGAAATGAAAACCCGCCATGGGCAGATCAGTATCGGAATTCTGGTGATCCAGGACCTTGTCGCGGTAATGTTCCTGGCGGTGGAATCGGGGCATTTGCCCAGTGTCTGGGCTTTTGCGCTGTTGCTGTTGCCCCTGGCCAGACCGTTGTTCAACCTGATCATGAAACATGCCGGCCATGGTGAGCTGCTGGTGCTGTTTGGTTTGGTCATGGCTCTGGGAGGAGGAGAGCTGTTCAAGCTGGTGGGCATGAAAGATGGCTTGGGCGCCCTGCTGTTCGGAGTGCTCTTAGGAGGACAGGCCAAAACCAACGAACTTTCCCGTTCTTTGTTGCGTTTCAAGGATCTCTTTCTACTGGGGTTTTTTCTGCAGATCGGCATTGAAGCCCTGCCTGCGGCGGCTGACCTGTTGGCTGCCCTGGTTTTGGTGGTTCTGCTGATGCCCCTTAAATCCGTGCTCTGGTTCATGGTGCTGACGCGTTTTCGTCTGCGTGCGCGGACCTCCTTTATGTGCACCATGGAGCTGTCCAGCTACAGTGAATTTGGCTTGATTGTCGCTGTGACGGGTGTGACCGCTGGCTGGCTGAACCAGCAATGGGTGATCATCCTGGCCCTGGCACTTTCTTTCAGTTTCATTCTGGCCGCCATTATCAACGCCCAAGCGCATGATCTGTATTTTCGCTGGGATGCGTTGCTCAGCCGTTTCCAGTCCAGGGAACGGTTGCCCCTGGATATCCCGCCGGATATCGGAGAAGCTGAAATATTGATTGCCGGCATGGGGCGAGTGGGAGGTGGCGCTTATGAAACCATGCGAGAGGTGTATGGTGACGGCGTTATCGGAATCGATGCCAATGCCAATGCTGTTCGTTGGCATCAGGAAAAGGGACACAATGTCGTTCTTGGGGATGCGGAGGACCTGGATTTCTGGCAGGGTATCGACGTCACGAAACTGCGCCTGGTCATGTTGGCCATGCCGACCCTTAAAGATATGATGCAGACTGTGAAATTGCTGGAGTACACAGGCTATCGGGGAGAGACCGCAGCAGTCACCCGTTATGAGGACGACAGGTTGGCTCTGGAGAGAGCCGGAGTGGATGCCACTTTCAGTTTTTACCAGGAAGCAGGCGCCGGTTTTGCCGAACATGTGCGCAAACAGTTGGCCAACAATGGCCGTTGTTCGTTGGATTCATAGAATATGAGAGAACACAATGCTTGAGTATGTCTTTTTCCATGCCCAGCCCTTTGATGAGTTTGTGGCATACCTCAACGAATTGGGCCTGCAACCCGACATCCAGACCGATGAGGATTGCTGGGAAGCTTCTCTGCCGGAGGATCTCGACGATGAACTGTCTGAAAAGATCGAGGAACGTTATGACCAGCTCATGGAAATGAACCAGCAACTGTTCGACGCGGAACAGCCAGAGGGCTACCACACCGCCGGGGTGGTAGTGAATCTGGCGGGTGGTGAAACCGTCTATGCCCAGGTGAACCCCCTGTTACTGGGGAAGATCATGGGAGTGCTCACGCCGGAGGAATTGGGTGACGTGGTGAATGCTATTGTGGATGCCGTAGAGAAACCCGACGAGCGAAGCCTGTGCCAACGCATGCGCGACAAGGAGTCATGACGGGCCGGAGAAGCCCCGGCCCGTGATTCTCAGTATCTCTTGCTCATATCCAGCACCTTGCCATTGCGGCTGTTGATGCGGCAGCGCCAGCTTTCCTGTACGGAGTTTCCATTGGCATTGATGGCGCGGATATTGATATCCACCTGCTTCCTGTTGTTGCCAATGTTCCGTACGCTGGAGCCGGGGAACTTGATCTTGTGATAGCCAAAAAGCTTCAGCCTGTTTTTCAGGTTCTTTTGGCAACGATGCTTGGCGTCCTTGTTGGTGATGCCCGGCTGGTACGAGCCGCTTCCGCCATTACCATATCCAGGCAGGGGCTTGAGCCAGCGGTAACCGGCATTGTCCAGCCGTAGCGGGTTCACATGCAGCTTGCAGTCATAGGCTATCCGGCCATTGCCGTTTTTGCCATGAAGAATGGCTTCACCTGTCACATGGCGGCGGCGTTCTGCAGGCGTACTGATATGCTGACGGGTGAATTCCAGGCTGTGTTGCTGATGAATGTTGCGTCCGGTCTGGTAGCGGATGCGATCCTTGCAGGCGCGGATGGCTTTCTGATCCCAGTTGCCACCACCGTAGTTGCCGCTGTCGTTGTCCAATTCGATATGGGCGCTGCGCACCCAGGCATCCCTGCGATTCATTTTGCAGGTGTAGATGAGCTTGTGTTTGCGTCCGTTGTTGCGCGCCTTGCCCTTGCCGTTGATGGTGGTTTCGCGGCGACCGCTGTTGTACATGTCGTACTTTCCCCACTCGATCTTGGCGCCATAGCCAATGCGCTGTCTGACTTTTTCCCGGATCTTGCCCTTGCAGTTGTCGATCAGGTCTTTTTTGGGAGCATCGTAATCATAAGCGGGTGGATAGTAACCGCTTCCCCCGGAATAGCTGCCGCCACCTTCGTTGTAGTATTCGTCATTGCATCCGGACAGGATCAGGGTGGCAAGGGATGCAGCGGTAATCAGCGTCAGGCGTTGCAGCATGGGCTTTCCTCAAAGATAAGGTTACAGGGCGGCTGATTGGTTTCAGACACTCTACAGAAAATAAAAGCAGGCCGTGCCTTCAGTTTTCAGGAGCGAAACAGGGTGCTGATAGAGCCATTGGATATTCTCGTCCGTGGCAATTTCCCCGGCCGGTCCCATAAGCTGCTGGCCGTTTCCTTTTAGCAATAGTAAGTGATCACAGAATCTCATGGCAAGATTGATGTCATGCAGCACCATGATCAGAGCCCGCCGGTACTGGGTGAATCGGTCTTTGAGCAGGCGCAGCATGAGAATCTGCTGGTCCGGGTCCAGATGATTGCTGGGCTCATCCAGCATGCCCAGGCCGGGAGCCTGGGCCAGCAGCATGGCGATCTCCATGCGCTGTCGCTCGCCGCCTGACAGGGTATGTACTGAGCGTTCTTCCAAGCCCTGCAATCCCGTGGCCTGAATGGCCTGACGGGCCAGCTTCAGATCCAGAGGGGTTTCCCAGCCAAGGCGTCCCAGGTGTGGATGGCGCCCGGCCAGTACCGACTCGAAAAGGGTTCCGGGGAGACTCTGGGGTTCATTCTGGAACAATACGCCCCGCAGTTTCGCCAGTTCTCTGGGATGGATATCCGGCAGGCGCCGGTCGCCGTAAAGGATGCGCCCGGCATCGCCCGGGTGTAATCCTGCCAGGGTGTGCAGCAGGGTGGTTTTTCCCGCCCCATTGGGCCCCAGTATGCCCCAGCACTGGCCCGGGGCGATTTCCAGGTCCAGCTCACGGCAGACTTGGGTGGCGCCTATCTGCAGTGACAGGGTTTGGGTGCTCAGCAAGGGCGTCATGGCATTCTCCCCGGCATTCCACGGTTGAGGAGAAACAGGAACAGAGGTACGCCAAGCAAAGCAGTGAGTACGCCCACGGGCAGTTGCATGGGTGCAATGAGGGTACGGGCCGCGGTATCCGCCAGCACCAGCAGGGAGCCGCCCAGAAGCACGGAACCTGGCACCAGGATGCGGTGATCGTTGCCGGCCACAAGGCGTAGCATGTGAGGTGAGATGAGACCGATGAAGCCGATGGCCCCGGCAATACTCACGGCAGCGGCGGTGAGCAATGAAGCCAGCAGGTAGATGAAGATATGCAGACGCTGAATGCGCACGCCCAGGGAGGCCGCCCGGGCCGGGCCTAGAAGGGCCAGATTCAATGTTGGCGCCAGCCACAGGGATGCCAGTAGCCCAAGAGCCAGAACGCCGAGGGGCAGGGCTGGGCTCAGGGCATCACTTAAGTCGCCCATGAGCCAAAACAGCATGCCGGGAAGCTGCACTGGCGGGCTGAGGCTGAGCACGAAACTGATCAGGGCCGACCAGCCCGCCGCCAGAACCACGCCGGTGAGCAGCAGCCGGTTGGTGTCCCAGTTGCCCGAATGAGCCAGACCGAACAACAGCAGGATGCTGGCCAGGGCGCCGCCAAAGGCCATGGGAGCCTGCCAGGCAAAGGGCAGTCCCAGGAGCATGGCTCCCAGCACCGCGACGGCGGCCCCGCCGGATACACCAAGAATATAGGGGTCAGCCAGGGGGTTGCGCAGTAAGGCCTGCATCAACAGCCCGGCCAGGGCCAGTACCCCGCCCACGGCAAAACCCGAGAGGGTGCGCGGCAGGCGTAGTTCGTGAATGATGCGGTAATGGGTGCTGCCATGGTTCTGCCAGAGCAGGGACCACAGTTCTCCCGGGGCGATGTCCACGCTGCCGGTCATCAGGGAAATGCCCAGGCTGATGAAGGCGACTGCCAGCAGCAGCGCCAGCAGGGGGAGCTTACGCCTCAGCGGGTGGCGCATGATGCAGGTAGAGAACTGGCCAGCCCCTGTCTTTTGCCACCCGGGACAATGCTTCATCGGGATCTACAGGAATGGGATGGGTGACTTTTTCCAGGAGGGGAAGATCGTTGTGGGAGTCGCTGTAGAACCAGGCGTTGCCCAGGTTCTGGTCGTGTTCCTGAAGCCAGGCTTCAAGGCGTTTCACCTTACCTTCGCGGAAGCAGGGCGTGCCCGCCACCCGTCCTGTGTAGCGGCCATTGCGGATCTCGGGTTCTGTGGCGATGAGCTGATCGATGCCAAAAGTGGCGGCAATGGGGGCAGTAACGAAAGCATTGGTGGCAGTGATGATGAGCAGGTCATCACCACGCTTGCGGTGCATTTCCACCAGCATTTTCGCATCCGGAGTGATGATGGGCAGGATCTTGTCCTCCATGAACTGCCTGTGAAGCTGTTGTAGTTCCTGCAGGGGACGCTGGCTCAGAGGTTTCAGGGAAAAGGCGAGAAATTCAAAGATATCCAGCCTGCCTTCCCGGTACTCCCGGTAGAAGCGTTCGTTCTCTGCTTCATAGAAGTCTTTGTCCACCAGACCCTGTTCACCGAGAAACTGACCCCATAGATAGTCGGAGTCACCGGCAAGGAGGGTGTTGTCCAGATCAAAGAGTACCAGGGCCATGTTCGTACAGGAGTAGAGATAAATTGGGGGAACTATACCCGAATCCGGGCCTGAATAGCACACTGGCGATGTAGCTGCATACTGGTCATGGCAGGTACAGTCTGCTGCCTGTGCAGCGGGTAGTGGAAAGATTGAGCATAACGACTTTTTAATTCGCTTGCGGATTCCGGCCGGACTGTGGAAGAATGCCAGACATTGAAAGATTAAAGAATGAGAACAATCCCGTGATAGACAGGGATGGATTCAGACCCAATGTGGGCATCATACTGGTCAACGACGAGAACAGACTGTTCTGGGGCCGTCGTATTGGCCAGGATGCCTGGCAGTTCCCGCAGGGGGGCATCCAGGAAGGGGAGTCACCGGAGCAGGCCATGTTCCGTGAACTCGAGGAAGAAGTTGGCCTCAAGCCCCACCAGGTGAAGGTTCTGGGCTGCACCAAACGCTGGCTGCGTTATCGTTTGCCGAAGAAATTCCTGCGTCGCAATACTCAGCCCCTGTGCATAGGCCAGAAACAACGCTGGTTTCTGTTGCAGGTGATCTGCGATGAGAGCGGCTTTTGCCTGGACAGTTCGGAAAAACCTGAATTCGACGACTGGCGCTGGGTAAAGTACTGGCAGCCGGTCAAAGATGTCATTTATTTCAAACGCCGGGTGTATCAGCGTGCCCTGGAAGAACTGGCGCCTCTGATCTTTCCGGATGCCCGCCCCGTATCCCGCAGCCGTTCCAACTATCTTCGTCAGCAGCGGCGCTGACAGATCCGGGTGTAGGTCATACTTCAGTCCGACAAGACTCCGTTGTGGCAGCTGTTGCCGGGCTGAAGTCCGACCTACGGTCATGGTGTCCGGTTGCGCCTTCAAGATGACGTCTTACCAGAGGAGAACAGTTCGTTCATGGGCAGAGATGTTCCGTCGTCCATGACGATTCTGGCGTGCTGGCGGGAAAACTCCCTGGGTGATTTCAGTCCGCAGGCATGAGCGATCATGCCTACTTCGTAACACAGATTGCGTACATAGCTGGCAACCCGTTCTGATTTGAATTCCGGATCCAGGCCTTTCTGCAGTTTGGGGTTGTGAGTGGTGATACCCGTGGGACAGGTGTTCTTGTTGCATTGCAGAGCCTGGATGCAGCCCAGGGTGAACATGAAGCCCCGCGCTGTGACAATGAAATCTGCTCCTGCGCAAAGGGCCCAGGCCACATCGGAAGGGTTGATCAGCTTGCCCGATGCAATGACCCGGATACGTTCACGCAGGCCATATTGCTCCAGTTTGTCCACCAGCAGGGGCAGCGCCTCACGCAGGGGCAGTCCTACGGCGTCCATCAAGGGCATGGGGGCCGCACCGGTGCCGCCTTCCGCTCCGTCCAGGGTGATGAAATCCGGCGCGCTGGATTCTCCTTTCTGGATAATCAGGCTGAACAGTTCGTCCAGCCAGTGGCCGTGGCCGATGACGGTCTTGAAACCCGTGGGCTTGCCCGTGACCTTGCGCACATGCAGGATCATATTGAGCAGATCTTCATCATTGGCAATATCGGAGTGGCGGTTGGGGCTGATGGAAGCGCTGCCCGCACGGATACCGCGAATGGTGGCAATCTCCCTGGTCACCTTGTCTGCAGGCAGGATGCCACCTTTACCGGGCTTGGCCCCCTGGCTGAGCTTGATCTCGAACATGCGCACCTCTTTGTGAGCGGCTATGGCTGTCAGCTTGCCGTCATGCAATGCGCCTTCCTCATCCCGCACGCCGTATTTGGCCGTGCCGATCTGGAAGACCAGGTCACAACCGCCTTCCAGGTGCCAGGGGGTCAGGCCGCCTTCTCCGGTGTTCATCCAGATGCCGGCTTTCTTCGCTCCCCGGGACAGGGCCTGCACGGCAGGCCGCGACAGGGCGCCGTAGCTCATGCCGGATATATTGAAGAAAGATGGCGCCAGATAAGGGGTTCGGCAATCCTTGCCAATAATGAGCGGCGTAGCCGGCACCGCGTTTTCATCCAGGGTGGGGTAGGGCGTGTTGACGAACAGTACGCTGCCGGGAATGCGGTTGTCCCGGGTGGAGCCGAAGGCCACGGTATTGTTCAAATTCTTGGCGGCACGGTAGATCCAGCTGCGTTGGGCGCGGTTGAAAGGCAGTTCTTCCCGGTCCATGGCGAAAAAGTACTGGCGGAAAAAGGTGCCCAGTTTCTCGAACAGGTAGCGAAACCTGCCAATGACCGGGTAGTTCCGGCGAATGGCCTGCCGGGTCTGGGTGATGTCCGCAATGAAGGTGATGGCGGCCCACAGGGCCAGAAGGCCAATGACAAAGATGAAAAGCGCGGACATGATCTCCAGCGCGGTGATCAGCCAGTGGGTGGTTGCAGGGGGTGTAGGTGTCGGCATCTTGATTCCTGTCAAGGGTGTGGAAGCTTTCTGGACAAACAGACCGGAAAAGCACTTGGTCTCTGACAAGTTGTAGTACAGAATGAGGATACCCGTACAGGCAACCCGGAAGGAAGAGGATGACTGCAAAGAAGATCACACTGGATGGCAACCAGGCCGCCGCACATATCGCCCACAAGACCAATGAAGTCATTGCCATCTACCCCATCACCCCGGCTTCGCCCATGGGAGAGTTTTCCGATGAATGGTCGGCCCAGGGAAAGAAAAATATCTGGGGTGGGGTTCCCGAGATCATCGAGATGCAATCCGAGGGTGGTGCATCCGGCGCTGTGCATGGCGCTGTGCAGGCCGGCTCCCTGACCACGACCTTTACGGCCTCCCAGGGCCTGTTGCTGATGATTCCCAACATGTACAAGATCGCTGGGGAACTCTCTCCTGTGGTCATTCATGTGGCCGCCCGTTCCCTGGCGGCGCAGGCTTTGTCCATCTTTGGTGATCATTCGGATGTCATGGCCACGCGGGCCACGGGGTTCGCCATGCTGGCCTCGGGGTCGGTGCAGGAAGCCATGGATATGGCGCTCATCGCCCAGGCGGCGACCCTGCGTGGGCATCTGCCTTTCGTGCATTTCTTCGATGGTTTCCGCACTTCCCACGAACTCATGAAAGTGGACCTGGTGGAAGACGATGTGATTCGCGCCATGATCTCCAATGACTGCCTGGTAGAGCACCGCCAGCGCGCTCTGACTCCGGATCGGCCGGTATTGCGCGGCACTTCCCAGAACCCGGATGTCTATTTCCAGGGGCGGGAAACCGTGAATCCCTGGTACGCAAAACTGCCCCAGGTGGTGCAGGACTGCATGGACGAATTTGCGGGTCTTACCGGGCGTCAGTACCGCCTGTTCGAGTATTTCGGTGCCAGTGATGCGGAGCGTGTCATCGTGCTCATGGGTTCCGGCGCCGAAGCGGTGGAAGAGACCGTGGAACACTTGTTGTCAGAAAGTGAGAAAGTGGGATTGCTGCGGGTGCGCCTGTATCGGCCTTTCTCTGCAGAGCACTTGCTGGAAGCACTACCGTCCAGCGTTCAGGCCCTTGCCGTACTGGACCGTTGCAAAGAACCGGGCGCTGGAGGCGAACCCCTGTACAAGGATGTGGTCACGGCATTTGCCGAGCACGTTGCCGCCGGGGGAGAAAAATTTTCTGTCCTGCCGCGCATTCTTGGCGGTCGCTATGGCCTGTCCTCCAAGGAATTCACCCCGGGCATGATCCGCGCCGTGTTCGACAATCTGCGCTCTGATGAACCTAAAAACCATTTCACCATCGGCATTCATGATGATGTGTCCCACACCAGCCTGGAATGGGACAGCACAGCCCGCAACCGGGACATGGATGGTGTCATCCAGTGCCTGTTCTATGGCCTGGGTTCCGACGGCACCGTGAGTGCCAACAAGAACACCCTGAAAATCATCGGCGAAGAGACGGATCAGTTCGTACAGGGTTATTTCGTGTACGACTCCAAGAAAGCCGGAGCGGTCACGGTTTCCCATCTGCGTTTCAGCCCCCGGCCCATCCGCGCCAGTTATCTCATAGAGGATGGACAGGCCAGCTTCATTGGCTGTCACCAGCCGCAGTTCGTGGAACATTTCAATCTGCTGGAGAAAGCGGCTCCCGGGGCCGTGTTGCTACTCAATACGGCTACTCCGGCGGATCAGGTATGGAGCAGCCTGCCCCGGCCCATACAGGAGGAGATACTGGCCAAGGACATCAAGCTTTGGGTCATCGATGCCTACAAGGTGGCGAAACAGACCGGCATGGGACGGCGGATAAACACCATCATGCAGACCTGTTTCTTCGCCATCTCCGGGGTGTTGCCCCGGGACGAGGCCATTGGAAAAATCAAGCATGCCGTGGAAAAGACCTATGGCCGCAAAGGACGCAAGATCGTGCAGCGCAACTTTGACGCCATCGATGCCTCCCTGGCCGCCCTGCACGAAGTGGCCCTGCCGGATTCGGCACAGGGCGACCTGGACTTCCTGCCGCCGGTGCCCGCGGAGGCGCCAGACTTTGTGCAGCAGGTCACCGCCACCCTTATCGCCGGCAAGGGTGATACTTTACCCGTGAGTGCCATTCCCGCAGATGGCTCCTGGCCCCTGGGCACGGCGGCCTGGGAGAAGCGCAGCATCGCCCTGGAACTGCCTAAGTGGGACCCAGATCTGTGTATCGAGTGTGGCAAGTGCCCCTTCGTCTGTCCTCATTCAGCCATTCGTTCCAAAGTGTTTACCGAGGATGCTTTGAAGGATGCGCCGGAAGGTTTTCTCTACCGGCCTATGAAGGGCAAGGACGTGGCCGGCCTCTATGTAGCGTATCAGGTGGCACCGGATGACTGCACGGGCTGCAGCCTCTGCGCTGACGTATGCCCGGCCCGGGACAAGAGCAATGCCAGCCACAAGTCCCTGGACATGGTGCCCAAGGAAGAGATCATCGAGCAGGATCGAATCAACTGGGCCTTCTTCGAGAAGCTGCCGGAATACGACCGGGAGAAGATCGCCTGGCCCAAGATGAAATCCGCCATGCTGGCCCAGCCCTTGTTCGAGTTCTCCGGCGCCTGCCTGGGTTGCGGCGAGACCCCCTATATCCGCCTGGCCACCCAGATGTTCGGCGACCGCATGCTCATTGCCAATGCCACGGGCTGTTCGTCCATCTACGGTGGCAATCTGCCCACCACGCCTTACACCACCAATCCCGAGGGCAGGGGGCCGGCCTGGTCCAACTCCCTGTTCGAGGACAATGCCGAGTTCGGCCTGGGCTTCCGTCTGGCCGTGGACCAGCACCGCCATCAGGCGGAAGTGCTGCTGGCGCAACTGGGCGGTGTCCTGGATCAGGAACTGGTACGGGAGATCCTTTCCGCCGACCAGTCGGACGAACCTGGCATTCACCAGCAACGCGAGCGGGTGGAGCGCCTCAAGGAACAGCTGCGCAAACTGGACCGGGACAAGGCCCGGCGCCTGCTGTCCATTGCTGATTACCTGGTGAAAAAAAGCGTGTGGATCATCGGCGGCGACGGCTGGGCCTACGACATCGGCTTCGGCGGCCTGGATCACGCCCTGGCCTCGGGCAAGGACATCAATCTGCTGGTACTGGACACCGAGGTCTATTCCAACACCGGCGGGCAGACGTCCAAGGCCACCCCCAGAGGCGCCGTGGCCAAATTCTCCGCCGCAGGCAAGGCCGCGCCCAAGAAGGATCTGGGCATGATCGCCATGGCTTATGAGAACGTCTATGTGGCTTCTGTGTCTTCCGGCGCCAAAGACGTGCAAACCCTCAAGGCCCTCATGGAAGCCGAGTCTTATCCCGGCCCGTCCATCATTCTGGCCTATTCGCCCTGTATTGCCCATGGCGTGGACATGAGCTTCAACCTGCGTCAGCAGAAGCTGGCCATTAACAGCGGCCACTGGCCCCTGTATCGCTACGACCCGCGCCGCCGGGAGAAGGGGCTCAATCCCCTGCAGCTGGACTACAAGAAACCCAGCGTGCCCCTCAAGGAGTACTACCAGACAGAAACCCGCTTTGCCATGCTCTGGCGCAGCCATCCTCAGGAAGCCGAGGCGTTTCTGTCCTTACAGCAAGAAGCGGTACAGGAGCGATACCACCACCTGGAACAGCTGGCGTCCCTGCCCGTTGAAGAAACGGAGGAGAGTGCATCATGAACCTGGAAACCACTTACCTGGGCCTGAAGCTGAAGAATCCCCTGGTGCCATCGGCATCGCCCCTGAGCCGGGATCTGGATACGGCCAAACGCCTGGAGGACGCCGGGGCCGCGGCCCTGGTGATGTATTCCCTGTTCGAGGAGGAAGTCATCGCCGAGGAAGAACAGCTCACTGGCCTCATGGACTTTCAGGACTTGGGTCACGGCGAGGCGGATACCTATCTGCCCCTGCACCCGGAATACAAGACCCGCCTGGATGAATACCTGGAGCAGTTGCAGTCCCTCAAGGAAACCCTGGACATTCCGGTGATTGCCAGTCTCAATGGTGCTACCGACAGCGGCTGGGTGGAGCATGGCCGTGAGCTGGAGCAGGCGGGCGCCGATGCCCTGGAGCTGAATATCTACTTCCTGCCCATGGCAGAAGACTCCGCTGAGGTGGTGGAAGCGCGGTATGTGAATATCCTGCGCCAGCTCAAGGGCCAGGTGCGGATTCCCGTGACCGTGAAGCTGTCACCCTATTTCACTTCCCTGGGGCATTTCGTGCGCCAGCTGGAAACCGCAGGCGCGGATGGGGTCGTGTTGTTCAACCGTTTCTACCAGCCGGATATGAACCTGGAAACCCTGGATGTGCAGCCCGACCTGCATCTCTCCCATCCCTATGAGTCCCTGTTGCGCATGCACTGGATAGGGCGTCTGTATGAGAAGGTGGATCTGTCTCTGGCTGCCACTGGGGGCATTCATGGTGCAGACCAGGCCCTGAAGCTGCTTTTGGCCGGGGCTGCCGTCGTGCATCAGGCCTCCGTGCTTTTACAACGAGGACCTGAAGCCCTGGAAGAGACTCTCGCTGGCATGCAGCGCTGGATGGAAGAGAAAGAATATGATTCCGTGCGTCAGCTTATTGGCAGTGTCTGCCAGGATCATGCCATCGATCCTGAGGCCTGGGATCGGGTGAATTATATCAAGACCCTACGCAGCTGAGTTTATTCTTGTTGACCTGATATGCCGTATTCAGAGCCTCGGTTCTCTTCCCAGTCTAGTCGAATAGTGTCCTTTGGGATGGCTTGAGCATGGCTGGCACAGAGAGCTCAGTGCTGGCGCTGTTGACCAGCTATTCCCTCATTGGACTAGCGGAGTTTGGTGACAAGAGTCAGCTGGTGTGCTTGGTGCTGGCAGCACGTTACCGGGCCAGGCCCGTGTTGCTTGGTGCGGTACTCGCGTTTGCCCTGCTGAACCTGCTGGCGGTGGTGTTTGGCGCCACCCTGGCCAGCTGGCTTCCCCAAAGACTGGTGGTTGTGGTGGTGGGCCTGCTGTTCCTGGGGTTTGGATGGCATGCCTTGCGGCAGAAAGAAGAAGAACAAGTCCTGCCCGAAGAGGATGTCAGGAGCGACCGCAGCCTGCTGCTGAGCACACTGCTGCTCATTGCTTTGGCAGAGTTTGGGGACAAGACTCAGCTTGCTGTGGCAGGCCTGGCCAGTGCGAACCCGCCTCTGGCCGTGTGGCTGGGAGCCACCCTGGCACTGGCAACCACTTCGGCGTTGGGCGTCTGGGCAGGACGCGCCCTGCTGCAAAAAGTGCCCATACTCCTGCTGCACCGGATAAGTGGTGGATTGTTCCTGATTGTTGGTGTTCTGATGCTGTTGTTCTGATCTTCCTTATCGTCATGAAGAAGTGCATCGTGAGGGGACGGGTCAATATGACATGGGTTGATTGGTGTCAGCCCTCCTGGCCTTTTCATCAAGCATCCACCGTCAATCAGAGAGTACTGGAAGCCTTCCTTGGCGGTTATCCGTTATCCAAGCCCCGGCAAATCCGGGATGAGACGTCTGTCAAGGATTTCCAGGGACGGCTACCCAGAAGGGAAACTTGCCGCTTGGAATTTTGTTGACCAGTTTCATTGTTTTTAGATCGACAATGGCAATGGCGTTTTCCCCGGTGAGAGTGACATAGAGCCAGCGACTGTCCTTACTGGCTCGAATGCCATGAGGCCCTTTCCCCACTTCCACATTGGTGACAGAGAGAGTTTTAGTGTCGATGAGGGAAACAATTTTATCTCCGATGGCAGCCGTGGCGGCGAATCGTCCGTCGGGGGTAACGTCTATGCCGCCATGGCCATTGCCCACAGGGATGACTTTGGATACCTTGCCGGATTCGAGATCCAATACGGCCACGTTGTGTACAAAGTCCCGCACGTATGCGGTTTTCTCGTCAGCAGACAGGTCCAGGTTATGAGGGCCGGTAATGCCAGGTACAGGGATCACCCGCACCATTTCAGTCCGGCGGGTGTCGATGACACCGATTCCGGCGCCCCCTTGCAAGGTGACGTAAGCCCGTTTCCCATCCCGGGTGAAACGCACATTGTGCGGTCCTTCTTTGGTGGTGATGGAACCTGTGACTGTCAGTTTCTGCAGATCGATGATGCTGATATCCGATGAGCCCTGGTTGCTCACATAGGCAGTTTTTCCATCGGGACTGACTTTAACGCCCTTGGGAGCTTTGCCGACTTTGATGATGGCAAGTTGTTTGCCATTACGTGCGTCAAAAATATACAGGGTCCCGGTTGACGGGCTGGTGGCCATTACCATCCTGCCATCGGGGGTGACCGCATCGTATAACATGTTCGGCCCGCCCGGCCAGGTGGCCGTATCAGGAAACAGCATGAGCGTACCGCTCTTTTTCATGCTGATATAAGTGGGCGCCGGAAACTGGGCTTTCAGGGCTTTACCTGTGGCAGTATTGTTGTGGATGGTGGCAGGAGTCGGCGGCAGATTGGAGAAATGGGCAGCCAGGTCCTGCATGTCTTTTTCGCTGAGCGTGGCGGCCATGGTGGACATGGTGGGATCTTTGCGTGCGCCTGACTTGAACGCCTTGAGCTGCTTGAGAAGATAAGCTTGCTTCTGGCCGGCCAGATTGGGGAATTCCCCGCTGATTCCAATGCCATTGGCGCCGTGGCAACCGGCGCAGGTTGCTGCAGTGATTTTTTCCTGTGGCATCTCTGTAGCCTGTGCAGATGCATTCAGACTGGTGATCAGCATAGCCAGGGTATGGCCGATGATTCTGTTGTTCATAGAACTCCTCGTTGTCAGTTGGGGTGTTGGTTGCCCGGTGTCATCTATAATTTTTTCCGGGCTGGTATCATGCAGGGCGTCGCGAGGCGGGAAAATATTCCCACCAGTCAGGGAATAAAAATCTGACCGAATACGCCCTGAAAGATAAGCCCTGCTCACTTGCGTATTTGGAAAATGAAAAGACAAGAGAAATTCCAGCGACTCGTCCGCCCCTGGCAGGATCGTCTGTATGCTGTTGCCTTACGTCGCTCGGGTAACTCCGCGGTTGCTGAGGACCGGGTTCAGGATGCCTTGCTGCGGGCTTGGCGGGACTTCGATGCGCTTGCGGATGAAATATCCGTCTATGCCTGGCTGCTGAAGATTCTGGATCACGTTTCAGCGGATGAGCACCGTCGTGATCAACGGCGACAGCAGCTGGCACCAGTGATTTCCACCGGTGAGCCACTGTTGCAGAAACACCCTTGTGCGGCACCTGGGCCTTTTGAGCAAACTTTACAGGGACAGCAGCATGAGCAATTGCTGGCAGCGGTAGAGTCCCTGCCAGATGACTTTGCAATGGTAGTCATGCTGCGGGATATCGAAGGCCTTAGCTACCGGGACATTGCCCAGGTTCTGGAGATACCGAAGGGAACGGTAATGAGTCGCTTGTCCCGGGGACGGCGCCTGTTGGCCAGATTGCTGTTGAAGCAGGCAGAGCCAAATCAGATGCCGGATTGTGAGAATGGTGCATTGACATGAGAATATCGACAATGGAATCCAAGCAGAAACTCGAAGCTCTTCATCTGCAAATACAGGATATGTTAGCCGGCTACGTGGATGATGAACTGGATGAGCGGGAAGCGTGTTTGGTGGAGGCTCATCTGGCCGGGTGTGAGGCCTGCGCCAGGGATGTGGTGCGCCAGCAGATGCTGCATGAAAAGCTGGGTGCCATTCCCCATGAACAGATGGCTCCTGCCCAGAAAAGCCGGCTGGACAATGTCCTGGAAAAGGCTCTGCAAAAGAACGGGGCGCGCCATGCTGCTCTGGCGGCATTGCGCAGGAGAGCCGGGCACTGGTTCAGATTTGTTGAGGACCGGTGGATGGCGGCAGGAGGCTGGAGCCTTGCTGTTTTTCTGGCGGTAATCATGGTGTTCAATGCTTCCTGGAGGCATCCGGATGGCGGCATCCCCATGGTCGAGGATGTGGTGGCCGAGTACCAGCACATCGCTGTTTCCCCTTTGCCCAATGCAGAGCCAGTGGCAACAGCTCAACCTCCGGCGTCCTGGCCCAGGGCCAGGGTGCTGGCATCTTGGAGAACCCGCATCAGTGGTAAGCCTGCCCAGGCCTATGCAGTGCGTAACGACAACAAGGTGCTGCTACAGGTAAAGGTCGGGGAACAGGTGTTTTACAACAACCCCAAAGTGCGCAAAGCGGTAGCTGATGCTGGCCGCTATGAAGTCCTGGAGCAGGGGTTGAAGGTAGTGGCGCTACCCCTGGATCATGGAGGGTTGTTACTCGTGGGTCCGCCGGAAGGCATGCCTGATGCCGGAACCATGTCTCTGAAATCTTTTTAGGATAAATTGCCAGCTGCTGCTGTGTTGGCAGATAGCTGGCTGACGGCTAAACAAAGACAGGGCAGCTGACTCCGGCACTTTTGGTCGCTGGATCAATAACCGCCTTTCTTGCCCGCACCCAGGTAGG
>Ga0256832_1000439_pt1 | contig 26512 bp, 26 predicted proteins | sample 134614metaG_FD_190534 | JGI IMG/M metagenome (GOLD analysis project Ga0256832, IMG submission 190534) | Hydrothermal vent microbial communities from Lau Basin, Pacific Ocean - 134-614 | ecosystem: Environmental > Aquatic > Marine > Hydrothermal vents | place: Pacific Ocean: Lau Basin | collected... | reverse complement strand
AGTCATGGGCAGAAGCAGGATTAGAAGATGAAAATGCAGAACCTGTTAGAGATGCTAATGGTAATATCTTAAAAGAGGGAGACTCGGTAACTATTATTAAAGATTTAGTGGTTAAAGGTGCAGGTTTTACGGCAAAGCAGGGAACTACTGTTAAAAATATCCGTATGGTTCCAGGTGACCCAACGCACATTCAAGGTAAGGTTAACGGCTCTACCATTTTTATTATTGCTGCTTTTTTGAAGAAGCTATAGTAGGTTCTATTACTCGAAGAGAGAAACTTAGATTTCTTTCTTAATATTTCTTATTTATAAAAAACTCCCACTCAAAGCTTTATCTCATTGAGTGGTAGCCTTAAATTCTCTTCATTTACTTTTTCAAGATTTTTATTAAAGTAATTTACTTGATTGGACCAACATGCATTGGACGCATCATATCATGGTCTTCATGTGATAAAATATGACAATGCCATACATATCGACCAGATTTATCAAAAGTCATCTTGATACGTGTTACTTCGCCTGGATAACAAATGACCATATCTCTAGGTGATTTCTCTACATCATCAGCCGTTACCAAGGTATTTGGTGTAATTCTAGTATTCTTCATTCTAAAACCAATTCCTTTAGTTCCATTATGTTGAAGAATATCTTGCTTAATAATATTTGTTGAAAATTTTTCTCTATTGAGAATTTCAAAGTTTACTAAATGTAGATGCACAGGGTGAGCATCTTCTGTATTATTATAAATCTCCCAAATCTCTGTTGAGCCAAGTGCTGGATTTTCCGTAATTGGTAAGTGCCAAGTTAATGCACCATTTACAGTCTTTCCACTTACATCTACTGTTGGTTCAGCTACTCCTAACATAGGTTGGAGTCTACCAAATTCGTCTTTTCCTTCAAAAAGTGCTACTTTACGTACATTATCAACTTTATTTTGATTACCTTTATAACTTGAAATAAGTTTTGGTGAGAATTTATCATCTCTTCTATGTTTGTACTTTTTATTAACATCAAATGCCATAATTCTATCTGTTTGACGATTTTCAAATACATCACTTGTCTCAAAAGCACGGTCTGTTACTAATGTACCATTAAATGGTGCATCTGTAGCAATGTTTTCCATAATTACACGTGAACCAAAAGGTACACTTGAAAAGTCTACAACAATGTCAGGTCGTTCAGCAGGTGCTACTACAAGTTGTGTGACTTTTGTTGCCTGTGCAGATAAGCCTTGGTCTCCACCAATATGCCAAAAAGGTAATAACTCATCAGTTGGGCTAATGCTTGTTGCTCCTGCACGAACTACACGAAATCTGATTGCTAAAAATCTTGAATCACAACCATTTAAAAGACGTAATCTATAGTTTCTTGGCTCAATATTGGTCTTAGGCCAAATTTTTCCATTAACTACAATGTGGTCACCAAAAAACTCAGGTAAAATAGTTGGACCACCATTTGGAAATTTATTAGGAGGTAAAACTGCACCCTCTCCATTAATAAATACATCATATGCTGGGTCATTAGGCATAGAAGGGAAAAATAGTTCTCCATTTGATTTAAACATTCTATCTTGTATGACATAACCTAATTCATATTGTTCAGCAGGTAGGCGAAGAGGATTGTTATGTCTACCTGTATCTTGATGGTCCCTTACAATATAAAAACCTGCTAATCCAGCATAGACATTTAATCTTGTAATACCTAAACTATGGTCATGATACCATAAGGCACCTGCCTCTTGAGTATTGTCATATCTATATATTTTATGTACCCATCGTGGACCTCTGATTTTCCATTTTGGAGTAAAGAAGTATTCTGGATTTCCATCTGAATTAGTATCGACATGTGCACCATGAACATGAGGTACTAGTGGAACACCATTTTTAGCAATGGTATATTTTTTATATCCTGGAATTCCAAATGCCCAGTGAAAACTATCATCAACAGGCAAAAGATGAGGTAGGTTTTGACCTCTATCTCTCAATTGGTTTTCCCAAATAATTGAAACTTTTTTATTTTTAAAAGTTTCAATTGTTCCTCCTGGCCATGAAGCCTTTTTTTTCTTTTTCCCATATCCCCATACAGGTGTGATTAAAGGATTATTATTAGCATCTACCAAACCTGTTCTATGGTTATACTGTGAAGCAACAACTTTTAAATGTTGCTTTCGTTTATAGCTACTTTTTTTAGTAATTCTATATTTTTTAGAAAAAGCATTTGGTACAATAGTTGTAAACTTAGGTTGAATCTTAGGATTACTTAACTTTCCGTTACTACTTACTAAAGATTTAATATCTGCAGCTGATCTCGCTGCAGCTGATCTCGCTTCTGCACTTGTTGTCATTGCTAAGGGGACAGCAATATGAAAACCAGCGATAGCTGTTCCTTTTAAAAAATTTCTTCTTGATATTTTCTCATTCATTATCTAATTATTCCTTTTATATATATAATTTATTAAATGTTTTTAACAGAGTATATGAATTCTTTATATTAATAGTTATTTAATTCACTACAATAAAATTATAACAGTATATGTTTAAAATTAATATTAAATGTTATATATTGGAAGATATAGCTTTTATTAGCTAGGAGATAGAGAAAAAAGTTTTTAATCGTTTCAGTTGAGCTTGGAGTTAAACAACCTCAACAGCCCCACGATGCAACTTAACTTCTCCTCTGTTTTCCAACTCTTTTAAAATACGGCTTATAACCACACGGTTACTTCCTAGAGTATTGGCTATCTCTTCATGTGTGGTTTTTATCATCGTTTTATCTTGTTTTTTTAGCCACTCCATGACACGCTTGTCTAGCTTTTTAAACTTTATATCATTGATTAGTGAAGCCAAGTCAGCCATTCGAATGGTATATAGAGAGAAGATGTAGCTTTGGTAAGCAGGAGATAGGGCAGAGAGTTTTTTGATACTTTCACCATCGACCAAATAACCCTCTATATCTGTGACTGTTTGGGCAGAAGCAATGGCATCGGTGTTTGAGAGTAGGGAAGCTGTGTTTACTATGCACTGTTCACCTTCGTTTAGAGTATACAAATCTATACTTTCTATACCTTCATCTTGAATATAGAGACGAACTTGACCTTTTGTTAAGAGTAAAATATTGTCACAAATTTCACCTTGATAGAAGAGAATAGACTCTTTTGGAACAGAAATGGGTTTTGCATGTTTTTCTAAAAAAGAGAGGGATTCATTATCTAATGAATCCTCAAAAGGGAAAGCTTGTAAGTTAAGAGGCATGGTTCACTCCAGATGCAAATATTAAGTTTTTTGCATTCTATCGTGATACCCTTAACTCTTTGAGTAGTTAGTTGTTGTCTTTACCCATAATGTCACATTGTCCTGTTATTTTACAGAGTGGACAAAAATTTACAAGACCAGCTATAAGAGGAATAACTCCTAAGTAGAACCAGTTATTACCACTGTAAACAGCGTATGCTACAAGAGCTGTACCTAAGATAATTCTTATAGGTCGGCAGATGCCTCTAATTTTTTTTGCGTTCATATTAAATCCTTTATTAATTTATAGTCGCATTATGACTAAAAAAGATAAAAATTTGGCTAACCTAAGTTACATAGATAAAATAATTTTATAATTTCAGTATATCATAGTTATAATCAATAAACATACAAAGCAAAAGAGTTTAAAAGGAAAAAGATGGTTAAAACTCCCTATCCAGATAATTTTGATGAGCTAAGAGCAGAGGTTCGTGCAGCAGGTCTGCTTGACAGAGTACCTGTAAGAGGGTCTATAGAGATGATAGGAGTAATAATTGCCATAACAGTTGCTTTAACTACAGCTCCTGCTTGGAATCCTGTATTATTAGGACTCTTTATGACAATTATTTTTACTCGTGCTGTTTTTATTTCGCATGATATTTTACATACACAGTACTTTAAAAATAAAAAACTCTCATTTAAATTAAGCTACCCATTTTCAGCTATTATTTTAAGTAATTCGTCCTCTTGGTGGGACTATAAACACAATGTTAATCATCATACCTACTGTAACATCATTCAAAAAGATGAAGATATACGAGCCTTAGATGGGACATTTACGAATGATAATCATAGAGGAAACAGTGAAATCATTAAAAAATATAAGCACATTATCTTTTGGGGTTCAATGTTCTTTATGAATTTTGCTTTTATAGTACAATCATACGCTTTTGTAATTAGACGAAAACTATGGGGGGAATTAGCTCTTATGCTCTTGCATTGGCCTATTATTTGGGGAACTATCTTTTATCAGTTAGGATTTACCGATGGGCTTATTGTCTTTTTGGTTTTAAACTTTACCGTTTCACCTTGGTTGGCATTTGGCTTTATTACGAACCACTTAGGTTGTGATACTTTTGAAGAGGAAGAGGGTAAAAAACTCTCATGGATGGAGCTTCAAATGAGAGGAAGTCGTTCACTCTCTGGTGGAGCTTTGGTTCATTGGTTTTATGGAGGGCTTAACACACAAATAGAACACCATCTTTTTCCTAAAGCACCACGTTTTAACCTACTTAAAGTTCAAAAGATGACCAAAGATTTTGCGAAAAAGCATAATATCTTTTATTTTGAGACAACACCTTTAGAGGCGTATGTTCAGATAAATAATGGATTAAAGGCGTATAAATAATTTGTAGGATGTTTTTCTTGGCAAGAGTGTCAAAACTTATAAATAAATAATTTTGCTATAATTCGTTTAATAATGTATAGCTCAGGTTAAAAGGAACACATCATCAAAGCATTTCAGAAATTAAATCTACACCCAGATATATTAAAAGCCATATCATCAGACTATAAAAATACCACAGCCATACAAAAACGTGTAATACCTCTTGTTATGAAGGGGGTTGATATTATTGGTGCTTCTAAGTCAGGGACAGGTAAAACAGCTGCTTATGTTTTGCCTCTTTTACATAGACTTCAAAAGGTTGTTAAGGCTGAAAATAAGGTGCCTAGAGTTCTTATTGTTGTGCCTACTATTGAGCTGGTTGACCAAGTTTATAGAACCATTGTTGAGTTCTCTAAACACTTGAATATAAGAACAGTTAAAGTTCAAGGGGGAACACCAAAAAGTGTTCAGCTTGGGCGTTTGTCACAAGGTGCTGATATTATTGTGGCGACTCCTGGGCGTTTACAAGATTTTATAAGTGATAAAAAGATTAACCTTGAAAATGTAAATACAGTGGTACTTGATGAAGCAGATACTATGTTGGAACTGGGTTTTTTAGCAGAAATAAAGGCGATATTAAAGTATTGTAAACAGCCTCGTCAGACACTTCTTTTTTCTGCTACTATTTCGCAGAATATTAAGCGACTTGCTAAAGAGTTTTTACGTGAACCTGCTATTGTTGAGGTGAGTGACCGTCGTGATGTGGTAGACTTTATTGCTCATAGGTCATATAAAATAGATGTTAAAAAGAAAGATGCTTTGGTTCTTAGACTGATAGAAGATTTTAAAATGGAGCAAGTGCTTCTCTTTGCTAATACTAAAAGTTCTGCCAACAAGATTTATGAGCGTCTAAAAAGTGAAAAGATACGTGTAGCACTCATTCATGGTGATGTTAAAAGGTCTGTACGTGCTAAAGCTTTGTCTCTTTTAAAGTCTGGACAGATGCAGGTTTTAGTAGCTACAGATATTGCAGCACGTGGAATAGACATTGCAGAGCTTCCTTGGGTGATAAACTATGAACTACCAGATGAGACAGATGCTTTTACTCATAGAGTAGGGCGAACAGGTAGAGCAAACCATAAGGGAAGTGTAGTCTCACTTCTGACCATACATGACTATAACAAGTTCTCTAAAATAGAGAAAGATTTACGTTTGAACATTAAAAGAGAAATCTATGAAGGTTTTGAACTAGAAGATAGACAGCCAAGACAACGTCAACCTAGAAAAAAGACTCTGCGTGAGAAAAAAGGGTATATAGACTATGACAAAAAGCGAAAGTTTACCTACATGGCACAAAAGAAAAAAAGAGATGCAGCCAAAGCAGATAGAGAGAGACGTAAAAAGAATGAGAAGAAGTAGGGTGTCGTCCTCGACTACACTGTGTTGCATATATTATAATGGTGCAGGTTTCCCAAAGTAATAGCCTTGGGAGTAGTCTACCCCCAATTTACATACAGCATTATAGACTTCTTCATTTTCTACATACTCTGCTATGGTTTGTATGTTTTGTTTTTTTGCAAAGGTAACAATGGTCTCAACCATGTTTTGAGCAAGGGTGTCATTGTGAATATTTTTAATCAGACTACCATCTATTTTAATAAAATGTGGCTGATACTCAAGTACTCTAGCAAAGTTTGAGAGACCAGAGCCAAAGTCATCAATGGCAATTTTTACACCATACTCTTTTATCTCTTTTAAAAATATATCAATAACTATTTTATTTTTAATATCCTCATCTTCCACAAGTTCAAGCACAATTCTATGTGCATCAGTTTTATACCTTTTAAGTAAATCTATAAATGTGTTTCTTGTTTTTGGTTTTTCAATATCTAATGCAGAAAGGTTAACTGATATACTTTGGTTGGTATAAAAGAGTGCACGAAAAGAGTTTTCTAATACAATCGTCGTTATTTCTTGATAATATTTTCCCTCTTTGGCTATACCTAAAAAGAAGTAAGGAGAGATAATATTTTTATCAGAATCAATTAATCTGACTAGAGATTCATACTTTTCAATTTTTTTTGTTTTATTATTTACAATAGGTTGAAAGTAGGAGACTATATTGTAATTATTGAGAGCCTCTTTTAACATGCTAAATTGTTTAAGTTTTTGAAAAGCTAAGTCTCTCTCTTGTTGAAGTAAGTCAGTAGCTACTATAAATTCCTGTTTTGTATCTACAAGTTTAAACATACCGATTTTTGCATTTTCATATGCATTTTTTCCATAGGCTAAACTTATTCTAATAGATAAAGTATAATCAACAAGACCAATTTTGATTTTTGCATTGTTAACATCATTTTTAAATTTTTTTATTTTTTTATAAAAGTCATCTTTTATTTCTTGACTATCATATGGTTTTGTAAGAATAAATCCACCATCTTCTAATATATATATTTTTGTAAAATTACAAGTTGTAGGCATAAGTGAAAAGAGCTTTTTAGCAAACCTTTTTTGTAGCTTCTTAGATATTTTACTATTTAATGATAAATTCAGATATTTAAACTCATTTATTTTTATAAAAATCACTATGGATGATTTAGTAGAATCTAAATGGTCAATTAGTTTATGCTCTCCATACTCTAAGTTATCATTTCGATTTAATTTTTTTGTAGATTCTTTTTCAGTTTTTACTAAATACTTTTTTTTAATTTCATCAACAGTTTCGTTTAATTTACTAAAAACTATAGGTTTTAATATAAATCCTTGAACACCATATTTAATACTTGAATGTAGGATTTTTGTATCTTCATGTGCAGATATGATTATGATTGGGACATCACTATTTCTATGCTTATTATTCCGAATCTTTTCTATAAGCTCTAATCCACTTAACTTTGGCATACTTAGGTCGGTAATGATTAAATCTACGTGATGTTTTGTAAACTCTAAAAGACCATTTTCTCCATCATGAGATATTATTAATTTTGTACATATCTCTTGCAGTAAATGAGACATATATTCTCGTGTGAGTTTATCATCTTCAATATATAAAATAGTAAATGGAATGGTATTTAAATTTAATATATCAGTATTCAGTGTAGACTCTTTTAAAGAAAATAATTTATTCTGAAGCTTATATAAATATGAGTAAAGGATACACCATATCTATATAAGTTTCATGGGAAAATAGGAGCTATGGTTACATATATATACACTAAAAATATCACTCTACAGAAAATAATATTTTTTATTTCTTATTATGAGTAACAAATTTACACACTTATTGTCATTAATTAATGTTTGTATAGACAGCTTGAACATCTTCATCTTCTTCTAAACGGTCAATAAGAACATCAACCTCTTCCATCTGTTCATCTGTAAGTTCAATAGGCATGTTGGCAATGTATTGATGCTCACCTTTTGTAACTTCTATATTCATCTCTTCAAGTGCTTTAGATAAATCACCAAATGCTTCAAATGCACCAAAAACTCTAACAATCTTTTTATCTTCAGCGTTCTCTTGTGGTTCTACATCTTCTTCTATCTCTTCAAGTCCTGCATCAATAAGTTCAAGTTCTAACTCTTCAATGTCCATTTCGTCTGTTTTGTCAAAAGTAAATACAGATTTACGTGTAAACATAAAGTTAAGAGAACCAGCTGTAAGCATCTCAGCAGAGTTACGTGAGAGAGCTGCTTTTACATTGGCAACAGTTCTAGTGTTGTTGTCACTTGCACAGTCTATAATAAATTGAGTTCCATAAGGACCTTTTGCTTCATAGTGAAACTCTTTAATGTCTGCAGCATCTTTCCCACTGGCTCTTTTAATGGCTGCTTCAATGTTGTGCTTAGGCATGTTTTGAGCTTTTGCTGTAAGAATTGCAGTACGAAGTCTAGGGTTCATGTCAGGGTCAGGGCTTCCTGCTTTGGCTGCCATGGTAATTACTTTTCCTAGTTTAGGGAAAACTTTAGACATGGTTCCCCATCGTTTCATTTTTGCTGCTTTACGGTATTCAAACGCTCTACCCATAATATTGTCCTTTATGTTATATTTAGTTCTAAATTTATTGGCGTGATTATAGCTTAAGTCATATAAAAGCTCTAACATGTAATATAGATTTATGAAACTAAAAGATATTAAATTAACCAATCCCTATTTAGAATTGCCTGAACTCTGTTACAGTAGAGTTGAACCTAAACCTTTAAAAAAGCCTTTCCTTATACATGTTAATAGCGAGTTAGCAGATACATTAAAGATAGATGTATCAGATAAAGAAGCTCTAACCTCATTTGTAAATGGTGAGTTAGTATTAGAGGGAAGTGATAACTTTGCCATGTGCTATGCTGGTCATCAGTTTGGACATTTTGTGCCAAGACTTGGAGATGGACGAGCTATTAATATAGGTACAGTAAAAGATGTCAACCATATAAATCAACATCTTCAGCTTAAAGGAGCAGGGCAAACACTCTATTCTCGTTCTGGTGATGGTCGTGCTGTTTTACGCTCTTCTATTCGTGAGTATCTTATGAGTGAAGCGATGCATGGTTTGGGCATAGAGACAACTAGAGCTTTAGCCATTATAGGTTCAGAACACTCTGTTTATAGACAAACATGGGAAAAAGGCTCTATTGTTCTTAGGGTTTCTCCCTCTTGGGTTCGCTTTGGAACTTTTGAGTACTTTGCACATTCTAAAAATTTTAAAGAGTTGGAGGCATTGGCTAATTATGCTATTAATGAGTGTTATCCACATTTAAATGAAGAGAAAGATAAATATTACCATTTTTTTACAGAAGTAATGGGTAAAACAGCAAGATTGATGGCTCAGTGGCAATCGATTGGTTTTAACCATGGTGTTATGAATACTGATAATATGTCCGTACTTGGAATTACTATAGATTATGGACCTTATGCTTTTTTAGATGACTATGATGTAAATTTTGTCTGTAACCATACTGACAAACACGCTCGTTACTCTTTTGGCAATCAACCTCGCATAGGTGAGTGGAATCTACGAGCTTTGGCACTGGCACTAGAACCATTGGTACAAAAAGAGCATTTAGAAAAAGTGATGACACACTATGGACGACTCTATAGCAGACACTTTTTATATCTTATGGGTAGAAAGTTAGGACTAGATGAGGTTAGCGATAATGATTTTGATTTTATGAAGCAGATGTTTGGAATGTTGCAGTCCCTTCATGTGGATTATACCCTGTTTTTTAGAACGTTAAGTCGTTATAATGGAGAGAGAAAAGAGTTATTAAAACTAGGACTCTTTCATACACCAATGAATGAGTGGTTAGATGAGTATGATGTTAGATTAGAGCAAAATAATACTTCGCAAGAGGAGCGACATAAAGAGATGCTAAAAACCAATCCAAAGTATGTACTTAAAAACTATATGCTGCAAGAGGCAATAGACCAAGCCGAACAAGGAGAGTTTGGGTTAGTAGATGACCTCTTTAAAATTGCTCAAGACCCTTATGGTGAACATAAAGAGTTTGAGAGATGGGCAGGGGTGACTCCTGATGCGTTTAAAAATCAGAAATTGAGTTGTTCATCATAGATTAACCCTCATTTGATATAATCACGCAATTATAATTTTGACAATAAAAAGGTAAGATAAATGGCAATAGCAAAAACAAATACAGCAGAAGAGTTTAAAGCATTGGTAGCAGAGATAGAAGCACAAGCAGGGTATAGAAAAGCAATGGCTTTTGGTATTGCTAGAGTAGATAGAGGTCAGAAAAATGCAGAGAAAATTTTACAAGCAAACTATGCTCTTATTAACTGGAACGAGAACTTTGGTTCAGCTGCAGTTTTTGTAAAAGCACTTCAAGAGTCTGGTTGTGATGTAGACTTTTCAGGTACAGAGTTTGTAGCAACAGTGAATGATGAGTTTGTTAAAAATGCCATGAATGCATTTGCAGTATATGCAAATGAAGCAGCAGGTGATGCTCATAAAAACATTCAAATTATTAAAGCATTAGCAGCTATGGATGATTTGGCTAAAAACTTTAGAATCACTCTTTTGTTTGAAGATGCAGCATCTCAAAGTGTTGAGGCTGTTTACCTAAAACTTTATGCACTTTCTCAAAGTAAAGTAGAGCTTAGAAAAGTAAACCTAGATGGTGCGTTTGGAATTTTATCTAACGTAGCATGGTCTGGAAACACTCCATACGAGTTGGAGTACCTGAGAGACAACGAAATAGAGATGAAACTTAATGGTACTTTCCCTGTAATTGACTCTGTAGACAAATTCCCTAGATATTTACAGCATATTATCCCTGCTGATAATACAAGAATTTTGGACTCTTCTAAAGTAAGAATGGGTGCTCAACTGGCAGCTGGAACAACAGTTATGCCAGGTGCATCGTACATTAACTTTAATGCTGGTACACTTGGACCTGTTATGGTTGAAGGTAGAATTTCAAGTTCTGCTATTGTTGGTTCTGGTTCAGATGTTGGTGGTGGTGCTAGTATTTTAGGTGTTCTAAGTGGTACAGATGGTAACCCTATCTCTATTGGTGAGAACACTCTTTTAGGTGCCAACTCAACTTGTGGTATTCCTTTAGGTGATGCTTGTATTATCGACGGTGGTGTGGCTATTTTTGCTGGAACAAAAGTTAAAATTGCTCCTGAGCAGTTGGCACTTATAAACGAAGCAAATCCAGAAGCAAATTTGGACTCTAAAACAACTTTTAGAGCCGATGAACTTCAAGGTTTAAATGGTCTTCACTTTAGACAAAACTCTACAACTGGTGAGATTATAGTTCGTAGAAGTACAAGAGAAGTGAAGCTTAACGCTGACCTTCACTAAGGGCTTAGTATGGAAGAATTAGACATTATTAAACGTGTCTTCCTCTTGGCAATTTCCAAGAGAGAAGAGGGTGAGAGTATGAAAGATACTTTAGAGAGTTTGGTCAACACAGGCATGTTTGAAAATGGTATGAAAGAAGCAAAACAGACACTTTCTGAGCTTAGAGAGGCAAACTATATCGTTGGTGACAATCTCTCTATGACGGGTGTTATCGAGGCAGATAAAGCAGAAAAAGAGTTTAAACAATAATGCGAGTAGACAAATGGTTAGCAGCCGTAAATGTAATAAAACGACGTACTATTGCTTCCGATATGGTTAAGAGTGGGGTTGTTTTTATTAACGGTTTAAAAGCAAAAGCCAGTAAAAAAGTTGCTATTGGTGATAAGATAACTATTGAGTACCTAAAAGGTGCTCAAAATTACGAGGTATTACAGATACCAACAACAAAGACTATTCCTAAAAGTAAAAAAGAAGAGTACGTTAAAGAACTGTAGATGGTTTAGTCCTCGACTACGCCATTAAATAATATTATTTAGTAATAGATAATATTTAGCTATAATAAACACAAATTATTTATTATTGGAGAATCTCATGAGCGATGTAAAATCAAAATTTGAAAAACTATTTAACAACGAACTCTCAACAGAAGATGCCCGTGCCTTTTTGGTTGAGCTTTATGAAAAGGGTGAAACAGCAGAAGATATTGCCATAGCAGCTTCAGTGATGCGTGAACACTCTGTTAAACTGCCTCTTTCAGAAGAGCTACAAAATAAAGCTATAGATGTGGTAGGAACAGGTGGTGACAAGAGTGGAAGTTTCAATATCTCTACTACAGTATCACTTCTATTAGCCTCTTTAGGGTCTGTAGTGGCAAAACATGGGAACAGAAGCATTACATCTAACTCAGGTTCAGCTGATGTCTTAGAGTCACTTGGTATTAACCTTAACTTAACACCAGAGCAACAGGTAGAGATGTTAGAGAAGACAGGTTTCTGTTTTATCTTTGCGATGAACCATCATCCTGCCATGAAGCATATTATGCCAATTCGTAAGTCGATTGACCATCGAACGATATTTAATATTTTAGGACCTTTAACCAATCCTGCTGGTGCAAAAAAGTACCTACTAGGTGTATTTGACCCAGCCTATATAGAACGTATGGCAAAAGCTTTGTTAGAACTTGATGTTAAAAGAGCTTATGTAGTGAGTTCAAATGATGGAATGGATGAGATATCATTAGCAACTACTACACCTTTTGCTTATGTGGAGCATGGTATTGTCTCTCAAGGAGAAATAAATCCTGAAGTATTTGGATTTAAGGTGGCTCCTAAAGAGGAAATAGTGGGGGGAACAGCTGATGAAAATGCTCAGATAACTCGTGATATTTTCTCTGGTGTAGAGCAAGGTGCTAAAAAGGATATTGTAGTGCTTAATGCAGCATTCGCTCTTTTTGTAGATGGAAAAGCTGTTGATATGAAAGAGGCTATAGAAACTATAAATCAAGCCATAGAGAGTGGAAAGGTACTCAAACATTTAGAGTATATCGCAGAAGTTTCAAATAGTTTTGCGTAGGGTGCGATTGCTATCGCACCGATTTATAAAAGAAATAATAAATATAAATAATATTTAAATTAAAGGTGCGATGGCAATCGCATCCTACAGGAATTTTATGAAAGAGATAGTTGCATCAGAAGATGAATTGAATAGTGTTGTTGAGTATTTAAATAAAATAGTTTCTAAAGATGCTATTGTGTTTTTAACAGGAAATTTGGCAGCAGGGAAGACCACATTAACCAAAGCTATTGCCAAAGATAAAGGTATAGAGGGGGAAGTTACCTCTCCTACTTTTTCCCTGCAACAGTGTTATGATAAAAATCTCTTTCATTATGATTTATACAGAATAGAAAATGAAGAGTTTATGGAGCTTGGACTTTTTGAAGAGTTTGACAGAGATGGTTGGCATATGGTAGAGTGGGGTGATGATAGGCTTAAGAACTTTTTGATTGAGGCTGGATATAATGTTTTTACTGTAAGCATCATACCTTTTGAAGAGAAAAGAAAATACATAATAGAGAAGAACTCATGAAACATACTATACACACTTTAGAATCTAAGAATTTGTCTAAAACCATTAAAAAGACAACTATAGTGCATGATATATCTGTAAAAGTCTCCTCACGAGAGATTGTTGGTCTGTTGGGACCAAATGGAGCTGGTAAGACAACCTCTTTTTATATGATATGTGGATTAACTGATGTTACAAGTGGTTCAGTCTATATAGATGGTGAAGATGTAACTAAAATGCCACTTAGCAGACGTGCAAAGATGGGAATAGGGTATCTACCTCAAGAGTCGAGTATATTTAAAGATTTATCTGTGGAAGATAATCTTTTTATGGCTGCTGAAGCGATGAAAATAGATACAGAAGAGGCTGAAAAACGTATAAATAATTTACTCTCTTTATTTAATATAGAACCAATTCGTAAACGTTTAGGAGTTCAACTTTCAGGTGGAGAGAGAAGACGTGTAGAGATAGCTAGAGCTTTAGTAGCCAAGCCAAAATTTTTACTTTTAGATGAACCTTTTGCTGGAGTTGACCCAATAGCTGTTGAAGATATACAAGGAATTGTACGAGAATTAATTAAGCTCGATATGGGTGTTTTAATTACAGACCATAATGTTCGTGAAACTCTGGGTATTTGTGATAGAGCGTATGTGATGAGGTCAGGCGAGATGTTAGCAACAGGTACAACCGAAGAGATTAAAAATGATCCAAACGTTATTAAATACTATTTGGGTGAAAATTTTCATTTTTGATATTATAGAGATAATGTTCTATACTTCTCTCTGCAATGTCACCAAAATACACAATTGATTCCTCTATTTACTTACTTTCATACTTAATCTTTATTTATAACTACTATAACGAAAAACTAAGGCTTTCTAAGCTATAATCCGACCAAATTATTTACTTAAAATTAGGATGGATATATGGAAGGTGTATGGACTTTTTTAGGTGCTTTTGTAGGGCACGGAACAGGAATGGTTATTGCTCATTTACTTTTAGCAGCAGGACTAATTCTGTTATTGGCTAAGTATGCGTCATCAACAATGAGAGCAGTACCATCAGGTGCTCAAAACTTCATGGAAGCATTTATTGAGGGTGCTATCTCTATGGGTAAAGACACTATTGGAGAAGAGAAAGCAAGAAAGTACTTACCACTTGTTTTAACAGTTGGTCTTTTTGTATTGATTTCAAACCTTATTGGTATTATTCCAGGTTTTGAATCTCCAACTTCAAATATTAATGTGACTTTACCATTGGCTTTGGTTGTATTTATCTACTACAATTATGAAGGTATTAGAGTAAATGGTGTAAAAAAATACTTTGCACACTTTATGGGACCAGTTCCTATACTTGCTCCATTAATGTTTCCAATTGAAATTGTTTCTCATATTTCAAGAATTATCTCATTATCATTCAGACTTTTTGGAAACATTAAAGGTGATGACCTTTTCTTATGGGTACTTTTAATGTTGGTTCCTTTCTTTGCTCCATTACCAGCATATTTATTGTTAACATTCTCAGCACTGTTACAAACATTTGTATTTATGATTCTTATCTACGTCTACCTTGCAGGTGCTGTAGCTATAGACGACCACTAGGTCTTAAATGAATTTATTGGTAATAAAGGCATAGTTCACATGAGACTCTCTTCACCTGTTTTATCAATACTTATAAATATATTATTAGGTGCATCTTGGGCTTTTGCTCTTCTAGGTGCATTTACTCTCTTCTTTATTTTTCTTCATGTGGGTTTTTTCTATTCATTTGTTGCCTCTTTTTTAGGTGCAATGCCTGGGCTTTTTATGGTACTTCTAATTGAGTACTTTTTAATGAGAGAAGAGAAGCTAAATGAGTTAAAAAAACAGACAGAACTTCTTGAAGAGCTTGTACTTAAAGCATAAAATGATTGCTTATGCAATAACGGATTTAATAAGTTTTTCCATAGAAGCAGACATGATTGTCTATCGTGATAAGCTAAATCAAAATTATGCTTCTAATGCAAAACTATTTATAGAACAAGCAAAAAAGCTCTCTTTTTCAAAAATACTTTTACATAGCGATTATAAGTTGGCTCATTATTTACAAGCAGATGGTGTTCATTTAACATCTAAGCAGTCGAATGATATAGGTAAAGCAAAAGCTTTAGGGTTGTTTGTTGTCATCAGTACACATACTACACAAGAGGCTTTTCAAGCTCAAGAACTAGGGGCAGATATGATTACTTTTAGCCCTATATTTTCTACTCCTAATAAGGGAGAGCCTAAAGGAGTCGAAGCACTTAAAAATCTCGTCTCCTTGCTTTCTATTCCTGTTATTGCTTTGGGTGGGATTATTACAGAAGAACATATTGAATTATGCAAAAAAAATGGAGCCAAAGGCTTTGCTTCAATACGATTTTTTAAAGAAATCATACTATAATCTTTTTAAAAATTAAAGGCTATTTTTGAACAATTCAGATTTTCAAACAAAGGATTTACTCCTATTTATCCCACTGATTCTTGTGGGGACTCTTTTATATTGGGTAAATAAAAATATTGATGGTATTGATGATATATTAGAGTTTATTAAAGAGTGGCAGATTCTTGCCTATATGATTTTGGCTTTTTTCTCGTTTGGAGGCTCTTTTATTTGGACTATTGCAGCAGGAATGGCAGCAGCTGTAGGGGTAATGAACCTCTATGTTGCATTAGCAGTAGGGATTACATTTAACTATATTGGGGATATGTTTCTTTTCTATTTGGGTAAATACCAAAAAGATGAGATAAAACCCTATTTTGAAAAACATAAAAGAAAGTTGGCTTTGTCCACATTAATTATGCGTAAGTATGGAGTTTTGGCTATTTTTATACAGAAGTATCTTTATGGTATAAAGACTTTAGTTCCTATCTCTATGGCACTTTCACGTTATGATTTTAAGAAGTTCGGTATTTATAATATCTTTGCTTCTACTCTTTTTGTTTCATCTGTTATGTTAGTAAGTTACTATTCAACCGATAAAATACGAGCTTTATGGGAGCTTGTAGATGCTTACCCTTGGTGGGTTCCAGTATCGATTTTAGTAGCAATTATTGCTATTATTTGGTATGCAATGGAACACTTTACGAAAAGAAGATAGTGATGAAAAAACTTCCGACAATTATACTTGTTCGTCATGGTCAAACCAAATGGAATGTAGAGGGGCGTTACCAAGGACGGTTAAATTCAGATTTGACAGAAAAAGGAAAAGAACAATCCAAAGAAAATGCTCATAAAATAGCTAAAGTTCTTAATATGAATAAACCTTTTAAAATCTTCTCTTCTCCTTTGGGACGAGCAAAGGAGAGCTGTGAAATTATTTGTAACACTTTAGGCATTGATAAAAAAGAGATTGTTTTCGATGAACGAATTAGTGAATTTAACTATGGTATATTTGAAGGGAAAACAGAAGCAGAGTCTCAAGAGAAATATCCTCAAGCACTAGCAGAGAGAAAAACTAATAAATGGTCGTATCAAATAGAGAATGGAGAGTCCTATGTATTGGTGACACAGAGGCTTAAATTATGGTTAGAATCTGTTAAAGATGAAGAAACAGTAGTGATGGTTGCACATGAGATGGTAAATAGAGCTTTGCGTGGACTTTACTGCAATTTAGATTCAAATTCTATATTAGATTTGCGTCAAGGAAACAATGTTGTTATTGTATTAAAAAATTCTGAAGAAAATATAGTAGAGTAAAAAAGTTATTTTAACTCTTTAGAATAGTGCTTTTTTTTCTTTTTTAACATATTTTAAATATTATTTTGGTATAATGCAAAAAATTACTACACCGAGAACACCACATTATTTAACAAGGAGTCTTCCTCTTGGCTGCAAAAGACATCAATAAAAAAATAGAAGAAATTTTTAAAAACTGTAAAAAAGGTGATTTAATTACCTATGAAAATTTGGCAAAAGAGTTTGAAAAACAACCTACTGTCGCACAATCAAAAAAAATCTTAAAACTCTCAAAAGATACAAAAATAAATCTTGTCACATCCTCTGAATATGCAAAATTTCTCTCAGCTTCTGAGAAGCAGAAAAGAGTATTGGCTAGAGAAAAAAGTGCTAAAGAGAATGAAGACGAGGGATTCGATTTTTTAAAAGAGAAAGAGCTTTTAGAGTGGAGTCGCTCTGATAGTCCAGTGCGTATGTATCTACGGGAAATGGGAAAAATTCCTTTACTTACAAAAGAAGAAGAGATTTATTTAAGTCGAGAGATAGAATCTGGTGAAGATATTATTTTAGATGCTATTTGTTCAGTTCCTTATTTGATAGACTATATTCTTAATTATAAAGAGCCTCTCCTTAATAGAGAACGACGTGTGAAAGAGTTGTTTAAAAGTTTCGAAGATGAAAAAGAGAGTGCAGATGATAAAGCTGATGATGTAGAAGAACCTTCAATTGAAGAGAAAAAAGCTGCTGATGAGAAAGGTGCAAATAAACGTGTAAAGCAAGTTGTTTCAAGCTTTAAAGCTCTTGATAAAGCTAAAAAAGAGTGGTTAAAAAGTATTGATGAGCTTGAAGCGATTTTAGAGAGTGATGCAGATGAGGAGAAAAAACTTCACGAACATATGAAAGTTGCCTTTAAGAAACAGCAACAGAAAAAAGCACTTATTGACTTAGGCCCTACATCCAAACTAATTAATGAGCTTGTAAAAGCCATGGAAACAGCACTGAGAAGTGATGATGGTTTTGAAAAAGAGTTAAAAAGACTTGAGTATAAGTTACCACTTTTTAACGATACTTTAAAAGAGAATCATAAAGGTATATTGGAAAATATTTTAGAGATGGACAAAGAAGATATCACCGACGCTGTTCCTGAAACAACCATGGTAAGTACCTATGTTGAGATTAAAAAACTTTATGAAACGCGTGAGGCTAGTAAAGACAGCTTTGACCTTGACCCTGAAAAACTAGAAGAGATTCTAGGACAAATTCGTCGTGGTAAGCATCGTTCAGAAGTTGCAAAAACCAGAATGGCAAAGTCCAACCTTCGTTTGGTTGTTTCAATTGCAAAACGTTATACAAACCGTGGACTACCATTCCTTGACCTTATACAAGAGGGCAACATTGGTCTTATGAAAGCTGTTGACAAGTTTGAATATCAAAAGGGTTATAAGTTCTCTACCTATGCTACTTGGTGGATTCGTCAAGCCATTTCAAGAGCCATTGCTGACCAAGCACGTACGATTAGGATTCCTATTCATATGATTGAGACGATTAACCGAATTAACAAAATTATTAGAAAAGGTCTTCAAGAGACAGGAAAAGAGCCAGATTTAGATACCATTGCTAAAGAGGTTGGATTGTCTGTAGACAAAGTTAAAAATGTTATTAAAATCACAAAAGAACCTGTAAGTCTTGAAACTCCAGTTGGAGATGAGGATGATGGACGATTTGGTGACTTTATTGAAGATAAAGCTACGGTTAGTCCATCTGATGCTGTACTGAAAGATGATTTGAACAATCAGATAGATGAAGTACTTGACCAGTTAAATGAGCGAGAAAAGGCAGTTATTCGTATGCGTTTTGGTCTTCTTTCTGATGAGAGCGACAGAACACTTGAAGAGATAGGCAAGGAGCTTTCTGTAACAAGGGAGCGTGTAAGACAGATAGAATCTTCAGCCATTAAAAAGCTTAAGCACCCAAGAGTAGGGCGTAAACTTAAGAACTATATAGAAGGTTAAATCTTCTATATATTAAAATGAGAATCCTCCTGTAAATTCTGGGTAGCCTCTATTCTCATTATCCTCTCCTGTATTTGAAAACTCTTGAACCCAACCAAATGACATAAATGAGTTTTGTGAAGTTTGCACAGATAGTCCTGCACGTCCTCCATATATATCGTAGTCATTATAAGGTTTTTCCATAAAAGTTCTATTGTAGAAAGCACCTAAATAAGGTTTATAAGTTGTATTTTCTAATGGTAAGTGATAGGTAACAGGAACGGTTACTTGGTTTATATCTGGAGTACCACCCAAAAATGCTTGATATGATGCACCTAGTGATAAGTTATCTATAATAAAATAGTTTACATTCGCCCCTAAAACAGTATAGTTGTTTCCAAAACTGTTATCTGTCCCTACTGTAAACCCTACGTTTTTACTTCCCACTGAAAAAACGCCTCCTTCAGCATAAATGGATGAACTTGCTAATAGCAATAAAATAATTTTTTTCATAAATAACCTCCTATAGTTCTATTATGTTAATATTTATTTTTATATAAATAGATATTATATCATTTAACCTCTTATATTTAGGAAGTTTTTAGTACTAATATCATCCCATTTTTTATTTAATTTTGAAAAATTATTATAAGAGTTTAAAGCTCGTTTGAAATCATTGTTTTTCTTAGATTCTAATTCTAATACTTCATTTAAAGCTATTTTTGCAGCATCCATTATATCTTTAGGAAAAGTTTTTATTTGGACATTTTCAGGTAGTTCTTGCAGTGCTTTCGCATTCTTATAACGGAACTCTTGAAGCATATTTCCTGTCATCTCTTCAGCTACAGCTGTGATAATGGCTTGATGTTCAGAGCTTAGTTGTTCCCAACGATTTTTGTTAAACGTAATCTCCAAAATTGAACCAGGTTCATGCCAACCTGTATAGTAGTAATCAGCAGCTTTTGCAAAACCCATCATGCTATCAAGTGCTGGACCTACCCATTCTGTAGCATCTATGGTTCCTCTCTCAAGAGAAGTAAAAATTTCACCTGGAGGAAGAAGTACAGGGTTGACTCCTAGTTTTTTCATAACTTCACCACCCAAACCTGGGATTCTCATCTTAAGACCTTTTAGGTCGGCTAAGGAGTTGATTGGTTTTTTAAACCAACCACCCATTTGAGGCCCCGTAGTCCCACCAATAAGAGGGTAGAGGTTAAATTTTCCATAAAGTTCACGCCAAAGCTCTAAACCCCCTCCAAATTTTAACCATGTTATCATCTCTTCACTCGTAAGTCCTAAAGGCATTCCTCCAAAAATAGAAAAGGCAGAGTTTTTTCCTTTCCAGTAGTATACTCCCGAGTGAAAAGCATCTATTTGTCCCATAGAGGTAGAGTCAAAGACTTGAAGTGCAGGGACTAAGATGTTTTTAGGGTAGACTTTAATCTCCAAGGTTCCACCACTGAGTTCAGAACAACGTTTAGCAAAGTTGTCTACACCTGTTCCCATAATAGGAAAATGGGCAGGCCATGAGGTAGCCAGTTTTAGTTTTACAACTTTTCCTTTTTTGACATTTATGTTTTTACTAGATATTTTATTCTCTTCTCTATAACATCCACTCAAACCAATGGCTCCTAAGCCAAGAGCTGAAGTGGTTAGAAAGTCTCTTCTTTTCATCATTTTTCCTATCAGAAGTTTATTTATGCAGAATTATAACATTTTAGTAGCAATAAATATATTCTCATTAGTTTGTCATTATTTTCAGATAAAATATATAATATTAAATTTTAAGGAGAGTGGAGTGAAAAAAGTTTTATTGTTCTTGTTTTTGGGTAGCTCATTGAGTTTTTCTGAGACGGTGATTCCAAAAACAAGCTGGGGTGTTGAATTTAATCCTTTTCGAGTTCTTGTGTTAGATAGTGATTGGCAATCTTTTTCTGGAACGATTAGTCACTTTGACAATGAAAATGGTATAGAGATAGCAATGCCTATTCTTTATTCTAAGGAGAAGAATAGATACTATAATGATATTTATGAAGATACAGAGACAGCGTTAAATATTGACTTGCATTATAGAAAATATTTTTCAAGAAATAGAACGCAAGGGGCTTACTTGGGTGCGTTTGGTCGTTATACTTATTTAGATGGAAAAGTTAATTACGAAGGAAAATATGCAACAGTAGAGAAGTTTGGAGTGGGTGGTGAAATAGGTTATAGGGTTAAAGATATTTTTGATACACCTTTTTATTGGGGTGCATCTTTGAGTTTAGGTGGGTATATAGGGGGTGATAATGATATTTATAACTCCTCTGGACTTAATTTGGGAATTGATGATAATAAACTTATTTTGGATATAGAACTTTTAAAGGTAGGATATGAATTTTAATATAAAAATTGCATTTATGGCTCTTCTGAGTTTTTTCACTCTGCAAGGATGTGTAGAATATAGAGATGACCCTATATGTACAGAGTTAAACTATATGACTTTTGAAGAGTTTAGAGCAAAAGGTGTAGAGATTTTAGCTCCTAGAGAGATTAAAGAAGCAGGAAAAATATATGTTTATAACAACACTCTTTTTGTTGCAGAAAAAAACCGAGGGGTGCATGTTATAGACAATAGTGATAAAAATAACCCAAGCCTTAAAGCATTTATTAAAATAGCAGGAAATATAGATATGGCTGTTAAAGATGGCTATTTATATCTTGATAGCTACATGGATTTGGTAGTAGTCAATATAAAGAATTTAGACAGCATAAAAGAGGTCAATAGAGTGAATGATACCTTTACTTATAATGCTTATCAGAACTATAGTTATGGCTGTGATTTTAATCTAAGTAATGGTGTTATGGTCGGAGGAGATAACTAATGAAAAATATTATACTATTGTCAGTACTTGCTTTTCTTTTTATTGCTTGTGGTTCTACTGGTTCATCTGATGTTTCATCTTCAACAGGTAAAGCAGGTTCAATGGCACGGTTTGCCATATCAGGAGACTATCTTTACACCATAAATGAAAGAGAGATGAATGTCTTAGACGTTAGAGATGCTTCAAAACCAAAAAAAATATCTAAAATACACGTTCCTTTTGATGTAGAAACACTCTTTGCCTATAACAACAATCTTTATGTTGGTTCAAATTCAGGAATCTATATTTATGATAAGCGTATAGCCACACAGCCTACAAGAGTCGCAGAGCTTTCTCATGCACAAAGTTGTGACCCTGTAGTGGTTTCAGACGATGTGGCATTTGTTACACTAAATACAGGTTCAGATTGTGGGAAAGATAGAATGGGGGTAAATCGTTTAGAGATGGTTGATGTAAAAATTCCAGAGAGTCCAAAGCTTATAAAAGCCGTGGATATGTGGGAACCAAAAGGTTTAGGTATTGATGGAAACAATCTATTTGTATGTGATGGCTCAAATGGATTAAACGTTTATGATATGAATAAGAGTGATATCAATGGAACGGTTAAGGTAAACATCACAGTTAAAGAGATTCTGAGTGATATTGACTGTTATGATGTTATTGCCCAAAACAGTAACCTTATTGTCTCCAATCATGATAATATACGGCAGTTTGATTATAGCTCTTTTCCTATGGAAGAAAAAGGAAAGATTAAATAAAATTTATATATTAAAATAATATTAAAAATTTATATATTTTTATTTTAGTTAAATATATTCTGCTAAAATTATGTTATAAAATTAGAATTGTACTTTATCTTCAAATTATTAAGGAAAAAACTAGATGGAAAATATATGGTTATGGGTAGCAGTAGGGTTAATATTGTGGCAAGGTATGACGTTATTGCAGTTTTTGATTTTTTTATACTATAAATTTCGTTTTCCTGATTATCATTTATCTGCTAAGAGTGACATTGATGAAGAGGTACAAAAAATACTACTTCCTTATGAAAAGCATCTCTTAGCAAATGACTTTGTGTTTAAGTATGCAGTAAAGCATAAAAGTATGATAGTGGGGTCAGATTTAACGATATATAAACTCTACTACTATAACCCAACAGAGGGGATTCATGCCTTTTTAGAAACCACACCTTATAGAGGTTCTCTTCAACCTGTAAAATTGGCATATGATACTATTTATGAGAGTAAAAAGATATGTACAACTGAAAATGGTATGGAGCATTTCCTTCCCACTGTTCCAAAGGAGATCTATTTTTTTGACCACTATCTACCTTTATGGGAAGATATTTTTAATGCACACCTAAACGATAGAAGAGTAGATAATGAAAAAATTATTAAAGAACCTTTTGACAAAGAGGGTTGGTTAGCCTACCTAAATTACACTGAACATCTATATGCAGATGCTAATGTAGCGTATGGTGTTGCTACAAAAACAGAGGAGGGTTACAGATACAGGTTTTCATTTGCATTGTGGAAGTATGCAAAGAAGACACTTAAAGGGTATAGAAAATTTTCTAAAATTTTAAAAACAAATGCAACGCTAACTACTACAGAAAACAGTACGGAGAGTCAAACACAAGGGCTTATGGCTCAAATGGAACAAGTCGATAAACAAAGAGGTAAGGGTAGCAGTAAGATAAAGTGGTTTGTTTTCTCTCTTCTTACCTTTATTGCTCTTTTTTCACTTTTTGGATTTTCCATTGCAGATGTCTTTGTATTGGTCATTGTCCTTTTGGTGCATGAGTTGGGGCATTTTCTTGCCATGCGTTATTTTGGCTATACCGATACCAATATATTCTTTCTTCCTTTTGGTGCTGTGACCATAGGCAATAAAAATAGAGGCAGTGCCTATGAAGAGTTTATTGTCTCCTTGATGGGACCTTTGCCTGGTATTATTATTGGTGTGGCTATTCTTGTAATGGAGACACAAAATGGAGTAGAGCTCTTTAACAACTCATTCATGAACAGCTATGCTATTATGAGCATAGTTATTAACTTTGCTAATCTGCTTCCCATTCATCCTCTTGATGGTGGAAGAATTATTCAAACATTGCTTCTGTCACGTTACCCAAAAGGACAGTTTTATTTTTATATCATCGGTCTTGCCGTATTGACGGGGGTAATGGTCTGGATGCGAGACCCCTTTTTACTTATATTTGTGGTTTTAATAGCACTTGGTTTAAAAAATAGTTATCTTCTTTCTGAAGTGTTAAAAAAACTCTTTACTGTCTATACACATGAAGAGATAACAAAAGAGAGTGTAGCATCACTTTTGATTCAAGATGAAAAATTTATGAAAGAGAGTTTATCCACCAAAGCTCAGGTAGCAAAACAGGCATTACGTATTGTGGAAATGAAAAAACCAAGCAGAATTCTCATAATCTTTGGTATGGCATTTTATTTGCTTCTGCTTTCACCAACATTGATTGTTGGCTATTTTGGGCTAAATATAATGCATCAGTCAGCATATAGTAATTTGTCCCATGAAGGAAAAAAAGAGTTACGAACTTTTAATGAAACGGTACAGAGCTATTGGGGCTTAACCCAAGCTGATAACGTAGACTACACTTTAGAAGAGTCGATGAAAATGCTTGATAACTATTTTTCTACTTCAAAAGTAAAGCGTAAAATTATTGATGGAGTTCATAAGACCGTAGATACAAGTAGCCTACCTTGTACTGTATCGAAAGAGCATTTGCAAGTTTTACAGTGGCACAATGGAATAGAAGAGCTTATACCATACCAAAAACTTTTTTCTCTTAAAGATATGATTGATACACATCTATTGGTTCAACGCGAAAAAGAGTCTTATGGTGAAAGTAGAGAGACAAACTATGTTTTAGCTATTGGAGATGAAGAGTCGTATGGTCTAGCCTATAATTGTAATGAGAGTGGACTTTATGCTTTTTATTCTTATGGTTATGACAGTAGTAATATTAAGCGATATTACAACTGGAACCATTTTCTAAAGGTTACAGCAGAGGCATATAGAGTAGGTGCTTACATAGAGCAGAATGGAACATTAAATATAGATGAGAAAAAATTTGCGAAACTACAAAGAGAATATTACTCCATTGTAGATAAAGAAAGATATGAAGAGCTTATACACTATCTTCAAAACAGAGCAAAAAAGTACAAAGATACAAAAGATGATTTATTAAAAATTATACTCTTGCAAAGTATGGTTAGAACCTATGACCCAAGGTTGGAAGAGAGTGTTAACTTTTATCTTAATGATAAAAATAAGAAAGTACAAGAACAAGCAATATATACGTTAGGAAAAATAAAAAAATGAAAGAATCAAAAATATCACTGAGTTGTGAAAAGTATTTTGATATGAAAAAACATATAGAGAGATAAACTTTAAATTTTCTTCTATTCTTTAAATAAGAGAAATTTACTCTTTTTATGTTATTATCCCTTTAATAAGGACATAGCATGAATATAGAAGAGATTATAAAGCAAAATAAAAATGGCACGGTTCTTTTTTTAGGGCGTGTCACTAATTTTACGCCAGAAGAACTTAGTAACTTTTTGGAATCCCAAGGTATGAACTATGCAGATAAATATGTGGGGCAAGAGGTTGCTCTAGTTGTGTTGAGTACCATGATGACCCCTTTAGAGGAGGAGACCTCTTATGCCTTATATGATGCCAAAGTTCCAGAGTTGCGTTTGGCTCAGTTTGAAGAGTATTATACGACGCATATTAAACCCAACACCTTGATGATGTCACTTAAACTCTCTAATGACCAAGAGCGTTTGAAACGTCTGCTCAAAAATGGAGCCTTTTCTGATGAGGTCTACTTAAAACTTTTTAAAATGTACGATTGGGGGAATGATGGAGTGTATGATAACGATGAGAATCGTGATACAACCATAACTTTTGTAGAGCGTTTTTATAGACCCGATGGCTTTCGTGACCCTGCTATGGTCTACTCTCCTATTACGTTGTCCAATATTGCTAGAGATGCCAAAACAGCTGATATATTGGATGCCATGCTTACCATGCCAAACCATGAGATAAAACAGAGCCGTAAGGAGGATTTACGTCCTAAAAACTTACGTGAAATAGTGGCACTTAACCCTAATATTTCTCATGAAAGCATACGTTACCTTTTAAGTTTTAATGACGATAGAATTAAAAGTTTTTTAGCCTGTAATTCGGCTATTCGTGTAGATGCCCAAGAGCTTATTTTTCAACAAGCCAATGACGTTACCAAGCTTATGCTCACGCAAAACAATGCTTTGGATGATAGACTTTTTAGAGAACTACTCAAAAGTGATAATGAAATAGTAGAGTCACTGTTAACCTTTCAAACATTAACAGCTAAACGACTGGAATACATTTTAGAGTCAAATCTCTCTGATGAACTTTTAGCTTTTATGGGGGAAAATCTTCTTAT
>Ga0256832_1000438_pt1 | contig 26545 bp, 28 predicted proteins | sample 134614metaG_FD_190534 | JGI IMG/M metagenome (GOLD analysis project Ga0256832, IMG submission 190534) | Hydrothermal vent microbial communities from Lau Basin, Pacific Ocean - 134-614 | ecosystem: Environmental > Aquatic > Marine > Hydrothermal vents | place: Pacific Ocean: Lau Basin | collected... | reverse complement strand
CTTAAGGGTTATAATCTTCTATTTGGAAAAAAGATTATAAAAGTAACGAAAGAGTTACCTATTTGGGCAAAAGTCATAGACGCTAAAGGACTTTATTTGTCTGCTGGATTTATTGACATACACATACATGGTTCAGCAGGATATGATGTGATGGATGGAACAAAGGAAGCATTAGATGGCATGGCTCAAAGTCTACTTCAAACAGGAACCACCTCTTTTTTAGCCACTACCATGACCATGAGTGAAGAGGCTATAAACCAAGCATTAATAGCAGTTCAAGAGCATAAATATACTAAAGATGCAAAAGTTTTAGGGGTGCATCTCGAAGGCCCATTTATAAATGAAAGTAAACATGGAGCTCAAAATCCACAGTATATTCAAAAACCAAATTTTAAGCTCATAGAACCTTATATGGATATTGTAAAAATGATAACCTTAGCACCAGAGGTAGAGGGTGGAGAGGAATTTATAAAGTATATGAAAGAGAATTATCCTCATGTTTTATTGAGTGTTGGTCATAGTGATGCCTCTTATGAAGTTACTAAAAAGAGTTTTTCTTGGGGAATCTCTCATTCAACCCATCTTTTTAATGCTATGAATCCATTGCACCATAGAGAACCAGGAATTGTAGGGGCAGTTTTAGAAAATGAGCAGGTGAGTTGTGAAATCATTGCAGATATGATTCATGTTCATCCTCTCTTTTTTAACATCTTATATAAGCTAAAAAAAGAGCAGTTACTTTTAGTAACCGATGCTATGAGAGCAGGGTGTATGCACTGTGGTGAGTATGACTTAGGTGGACAAAAAGTTGTGGTTACAGAGGGTGAAGCACGTCTAAAAGATGGAACTTTGGCAGGGTCTGTACTTAAGCTCAACGAGGCGTTAAAAAACTTTTACGAACATACCGACATTTCACTACCTGAACTCATTGCTATGGTGACGACCTTACCTGCTAAAAAATTGGGCTTGGAAGTTGGGGAATTAAAAGAGGAGTACCCTGCTGACTTGGTGTTGTTTGATGAGGAGTTTAATGTTGAGATTGTTGTGATTGATGGGGTGGTTTGTTTTGATAAAAGTCAAGATAGCTGATTATTTTCATTTTTGTAATGATTGTGTAAAGTTGTTTATATTGTCCTATTATGTTTTAGATAGTTGTAGATAAAGAGCTTTCTCAATTTTATAAAGCCTCTCCAGCCAATACTCTTGCAATTTAGAATTCCAATTAACATCCATATTTCTAGCAAGAACTCCCATTGATGATATTTCTTTTAATAGATATAGCATGACTTCATGGAACTGTTTTTTAACTGTGAGTACGCAAAATTCTTTTGATAAGTACTCTTCATCAATACCATCTGCTACACAGCCAAATCCAGATTTAGTTCTTTCTATTAGTAAACTTTCAAGTTCTTCGTATTTCAAAATCCTTGCACACTTTGCCCATGACAAATACAACTCATTACAACCATTATTTGTCATATGAACGATTTCACCGTTGCAAAAAAAAATTCTGCCATTTTTCACCTTAAAACATAACTATTTATTAGAAGACAGTATATACCCCTCAACCTTAAATAATTAAATATCAAGACAACATAATTGTCCTACAAATTACAAAATATGATTATTTCATAACATTCCCCCTCAACATGCTAAAATTCCAAAATTCTTAACTTCTTTTATACCAGATTATGGTAAAAGAATATTACAAAGGCTAAAAATGAAACTAAAAAAAGGAATCTACGAACACTACAAAGGTGAACGATACGAAGTCTTTATGACGGCTCAACACTCGGAAACAGAGGAGTGGATGGTGGTTTATAAGGCTTTGTATGGAGTAAAAGGGATGTGGGTTCGTCCTTATGGTATGTTTGTGGAAGAGGTTGAGGTAGAGGGTGTGATGAAAAAAAGATTTAAATATGTAGAGGAAAAAGATGAACAGTAATTTTATAAAACTTCCACGAGGAACGTACCTTATGGGGTCTGGTGATAACTCATTTCATGAGAAAGAGAAGCCGTTGCATGAGGTGACTATTGACTACGATGTTGCACTTTGTAAAACACAGGTGACCGTGGAAGAGTACATGCTTTATGCTGAGGCTACTGGTGCAGAAGTACCAACAGACAAGCATGAGCATTTGGGTGTAGATGTGCCTGTTCGTCGTGTTCGCTGGATAGATGCAAAAAACTACTGTTTGTGGAAGAGTGAGCGTGAAGGTGTGACCTACAGACTGCCTACAGAAGCAGAGTGGGAGTATGCTTGTCGGGCTGGTTCGCACTCTAAGTTTTGTTTTGGGGACGATGCAACTCTATTGGGTGAGTATGCTTGGTACAAAGAGAACTCTAATGGAGTAACGCACAATGTGGCTAGTAAAAAACCAAATGTGTGGGGGTTTTATGACATGCATGGTAATGTTTGGGAGTGGTGTTTAGACCACTACAGTGAAAACTATGAGAATGTTTCTTCTGATGGTTCTGCCTATAAGGTGCCAAGTCAAAAAGGTATGGTTCTGCGTGGTGGGGCTTGGAGTGGTCAAGCTGAAAACAACCGAAGTGCTAGTCGGATTAACCTTGGGGCTACTAGTCGTAACTACTTTGTAGGGTTTCGCGTCTTGATTGAGCTTTAAAATAAAGATTTTTTAGATAAAATGCATCCAAATTAATTAGAAGGCAACAGAAATGAAAGTCGTAGTAATACAAGGTCCAAACCTTAATATGTTAGGAATGAGAGAGCAAAATATTTATGGTCCAATGAAGTTAGATGATATTCATGCACAGATGAAAGGTTTTGCAGAGCAGAGTGGTGTAGAGGTTGAGTTTTTTCAAAGTAACCTTGAAGGTGAAATTGTAGACAGACTTCAAGAGTGTTTAGGTGAGGCTGATGGGATTATTATTAACCCTGCTGCTTATACACATACTTCTATAGCTATTCGTGATGCTATAGCTGCTATTCAGATTCCTACTGTTGAGGTTCATCTCTCAAACATTCACCAAAGAGAAGAGTTTAGACATACTTCATTAACAGCTCCTGTATGTGCAGGTCAGATTGTTGGTTTTGGTCCATTTGGTTACCACTTGGCGATGGTTTCTGTTATTCAGATAATGAATGAAGTAAAAGCACTTAGAGAAGCACAACAAGGTCAACAAGCACAAGAGGCTTTACAAGCAAAGTAGATTGATAATATACGGTGCGTTGGAAAACGCATCCTACGGAATATAAAAAATTATTAAAAAAGAGAATATTTTTATGAACTACATAGTAAAAGATGAAAATGCTATCTATTATGAGTGTGCATACAGTACAGACAATTCGCTTTTTTTAAAGCTGGGTAGTGAAGCTTTTTTTATAACAGATTCACGTTATAAACTAGATGCCCAAGAGAATGTAAAAAATGCCACAGTTATAATAGATAGAGATTTATATGCTCAAGCCAACAAACTTATAGAAAAATCAAAAATTAAAAAACTACGATATGACCCTAAAGAGTGGGATGTTTACTCTCTTGGAGTTTTACAAAAAGAGCTTAAAACGAAGTTTAAAGAGGTACCTGACCTGTCTCATAAAAAGAGAATCCTAAAGAGTTCACAAGAGATTATTACTTTGAAAAAAGCTGCTAAATTAGGTGCAGTAGCATTTGATGAGTTGGCTAAAACCATTCAAAAACATGGATTTAAACAGAGTGAACATATGTTGACATTTATGGCAAAGGCTATGTTGTCTCAAAAGGGAGTTTACGAACTCTCCTTTGACCCTATAGTAGCTGTAAATGGGAACGCTGCAAAACCTCATGCTTTGCCTACAGATAAGAAGTTAAAGAAACATGATTTACTTTTGGTAGATGCAGGGTTAAAGTATAATCGTTACTGTTCTGACCGTACTAGAACGGTATCGGCTGAGAAATGTTTTGAGTTTACAACGGAGCAAAAATTTAAAAAGAAAAAGATTCAAAAAGCCTATGATACAGTTTTAAAAGCTCATGACAATGCCATAGAAAAGGCACGTTCTGGTATGAAAGCAAAAAAGATAGATGCCTTGACTCGTGATATTATTACAAAAGCTGGTTATGGAGAGTATTACGTACACTCAACAGGACATGGAGTAGGGCTAGATATTCATGAGATGCCTTATATTTCAAGTAAGTCCGACACCATAGTAGAAGATGGCATGGTCTATACCATTGAACCAGGTATCTATATTCCTGGTGAGTTTGGGATTCGTATTGAAGATATGGTGGCTATGATTGGTGGGAAGGCTGTGGTTCTTTGATAAAAAAATTAGATAAAAATAACACGCTAATCTATCAAAAAAATTATCCTTTCTTATCAAAAACGAAATCAAAAAAAAATTACCAATCAACTTTAGGAATAGGGGGAAATATAGGAGATGTCCGACGACGTTTTAATCATCTCTTTTTTTTCTTAAAGCGTTCTTCCTTTGTTGATATAGTTGAGACTTCTCCTATTTTGAAAAATCCACCTTTTGGTTATTTGGAACAAGATTATTTTTATAATTCATTAATAATTGTGAAAACTTGTTTACGTCCTAAAGCACTTTTACGCTATATTTTGAGAGTTGAAAAAAGGTTTGGTAGAAAACGCTCTTTTGCTGATGCACCACGTACATTAGATATTGATATGATATTTTATGAACAAGAGGTAATAGAGAGTGAATTTTTAACTCTACCTCATCCACATTGGAATAAAAGAGAGTCCGTACTTATTCCTTTAAGCCATATGCAAATAAAAATGTAAGAGTAGTTAATGAAAAATGAAAATAAGCCTGTAACAGTTGAAGAGATTCAAGTATTGCGTAATGAAATCTTATTGATGTATGAATCATTGGCTAAAGATGTTATTAGTCATGCTCCTTTGGTTAAAAAAGTTGTAGATATTTTTGTTGATAAAGGTTTAGAGCAAAAGTGGCTTGAGAAACTTTTAGCACCACTGGTTGGTTCCAGTTTTGAAGAAGATGAGGTGATGTTGGTTGCCTATTTACTTGAAGAGTTAGATTCTCTGTTAACGGTTAAAGAAGAGGCTAAAAAGTTAGAGAAGAGTGTTCATATAATAGTTGGTGGAACAGGGATTGGTAAAACTTCATTGGTTGGTAAGCTTGGAGCAAGGTATACCTATTTATTAGATAAAGGTTATAAGGTTGCATTTTTTAATTTTGACCATCATAAGGTAGGAGCCATAGAGCAGTTGGAACATTATGCTGATGCGATGGATATACCTATTATCTCATTAGAAGATTTTGTTGATAAAGAGTACGATATTATTTTGATAGATACAGCTGGAAGCACTGGTGATGACCTTTTGGAATTGGACGCTTTAATAGAGATTATCAAAGAGAGTACCTCTTATAAAATAGAACTCTCTTTAGTACTCTCTGCTACATCTAAAGTTAAAGATTTAAAAAGGATTTATACTGTTTTTGAAGCTTTAGAGATTAATAGTTTAATTTTTACTAAGCTAGATGAGACCTATGACCTTTCAGATATGATAAATTTTTTAATAGAAAATGAAAAGCCATTAAGCTACCTTTCAATAGGTCAAAAGATACCAGAAGATTTAATTGTCGCAACAAAAGAGTATCTGTTAAATCAGTTTATGAATGAGGAAAATAATGAGTAATAATTTAAATAAAAAAGTTTTAGTAGGTATGAGTGGGGGTGTTGATTCCACTATTACTGCTATACTTTTACAAAAAGAGGGTTATGAGGTTACAGGTGTCTATATGAAACTTCATGAAAAAGAGGGCTATCATGAAGAGAACTATACTAAAGTACAAAGAGTGGCAAAGTATTTAGGAATAGATGTTCATTTTCATGACTTATCTGCTGAATTTAAAGAAGAGGTTTATGACTATTTTGTTGAGACCTATAAGCAAGGACTAACTCCAAATCCTTGTGTTATGTGTAACCGAACCATTAAGTTTGGAAAGATGGTAGAGTTTGCAGACTCTTTAGGCATAGAAAAAGTGGCAACAGGTCACTACCTTAACTGTGATGGAGAGTTTTTCTATACAGCAAAAGATGACTCTAAAGACCAGAGTTATTTTGTAGCACAGGTGCGTAAAGAGATATTGCCTAGACTTATTTTTCCTTTAGGCTCATGGGTAAAAGATGATGTCAAAGCCTATGCAAGTAAGATAGAGCCTCTTCAGGATTTTGCTACACAAAAAGAGAGTTCTGAAATTTGTTTCGTAGAGAATGACTATACAGAGATATTAGATAAGCATATGAATATAAATTTAGAGGGTGAAACAGTCTATGCAGATGGTACAGTAGTGGGTAAACATAAGGGGTACATGCACTATACCATAGGTAAACGACGAGGATTCACGGTTGATGGAGCCCATGACCCACATTTTGTCCTCTCTATTAATCCTAAAAAAAAATGAGATAGTAGTAGGAAAAAAAGAGGAACTAGAAAAGAGTAGTTTTAGAATAAAAAAGATTAATCTCTTTAAAGACTTAGATGTAAGTCATTTAACTGTTAAAGTTCGTTATAGAACCAGAGCTATTCCTTGCAAGGTAACATTAGATGGTAAAATGGGAACAGTTGCACTTGAAGAGCCAGTTTTTGGCTTGGCATATGGACAAGTAGCTGTATTTTATGAAGATAATAGGGTGCTTGGTTCTGGTATAATATATTAAAAATTATTTATATATATTAATTTATTTGTAATTTTCTTTTAATTTAAGTTGATTTATAGTAAAACACGTACTTATTTAAAAATAAAGGAAAACAGATGAAAAAAATAATTTCTAAATTTAGTATTATAGTGTTATTAGCTACAACGAACCTAGCAGTTGCTGAACAGTTAGAACCAGTAGGAAAATCGGTTAAAAATCTACCATGGATTGAGATACGAGTTCCTTATAATATGAAAACTAGCGAGTTAGCTGGGATTTATTATTCTGATGAGAATGATTATATGATTATTTATGATGCAAATAGAGGTAGGATTCCAAAGAGTATGCACTTAAGAAAAGGGATGAGTCTTGTAATCCCTGTAACAGAAAAGTTTAAGGATTACCCTGAAAAAATAGGTTGGAATTAAATCTATTACTCTTTTTTTGATAAAAAGAGTAAACTTTTTTCTTGGTCAATCTTAAATTTGAATTTTTGAAAAAAGTTCATTCCTAGCAATCCATCGGCATTCTCTTGAGTAAAAGAGGAGGTCGTGATTTTAAAATCTTTAAGTTTTATCTCTCCTACTGTAAAGCTTTGAGCCATTTTTAATTGGGCAGAAATTTCTCCTCCTGTTGTTTTAACTTTGATGTTGTCGTTTATAAGCGTTAATGAAGAGGGAAGTTTTTCTTCATCAATAAAGGTTAATGTAGCCCCTGTATCTAAAAGAAGCGTCAGTGGTGTATCGTCAATGGTAACATCAATCGTAAAGTGTGAACCCTCTTGTCTTAAGGGTAGTTTGTAGGCATACTCCTCTTTATTGGTTTCATTTTTTTCAATTTTAAGTAGAAGTGCTTTGGCTCTCTCGCCATATTCATCATCAAATTCAATATCTTTTAGTAAAATAGTAGCAGTATTAAATGATTGCATAGAAACATGATACTCTGCAAGAGCAAAGGTAAAAAATGAGCTTTTTATATTTTGGCGTATTTGTGTTTCTAAAAAAGTCTGTAGTTCTTGATAACTTTTTGACTTTTTAAGTGAGTCAATATAGAGTCTAGCTGTATCAATTAAAGCAGTATATAGAATATCGCTTTCTATATGGGTATTTGCTTCAATAAGTTCATTAAGTGTTTTTATAGCCTCCTCATACTCTTTACGCTCTTTATATATTTTCGATAAAAAGAGTTGACTTTCTCCATTTTCTGGGTCTATTGCAATATACTCAAGAAGTTCCCTTATGGTTTTTTCCTGATTGGTCATATTCTCTTTTTCAAAATACTCTTTGAGTGTTGAACGATAGAACAGAATACGCTCATAACTAGCTTGTTGATAGAGTGCCATAGCATCCGAGAAAAGACCGTTATGTAAAAGACTATAAAAAGATGTTTTAATGGGTTGATAAACTTTTTGGGCTGTCTCTTTTTTGACCTCTTCTGTTTGTTTTACAAATTTAATAGGAGAAATAGTACGGTTTCCCTCATTTTTTGATACATTTTTATCTAAAAATGTTTGTGATATATTAAAGTCATCGCGTAAGATTTTTGGTGCATCAAGAGCTAAAAAGAAGGAGTGAAAATTCCATCCAATAAGAATACCAGCGAAGAGTGCTAAGATTACATTAAACAATTCCTACTCCTTGTTGTTTATTTATATTATATAGTGTTTATTAAATTCTATCTAAAGAATCTTATAGATAGTCTAATGTTTATATTTATCTCATCACATTGTTATGAAAAAATGGGTAAAATTCGGCAGAAAATAACAACAAGGTAGACACATGACAGGATATATGCTTTTCTCTGGTACAGCTAATGAAGAACTTGCTTTAAAGGTATCGGAGTATCTGGAACAACCACTCTCTAAAGCGAAGATTACACGATTTTCAGATAATGAAATAAACATTAAAATTAAAGAGAGTGTTCGAGGGAAAGATGTATTTATTATTCAACCAACATCAGCACCTGTAAACTTTAACTTAATGGAACTCCTTATTATGGTTGATGCACTTAAGCGTTCATCTGCACGTTCTATTACAGCAGTTGTTCCTTACTACGGTTACGCTAGACAAGATAGAAAAGCAGAGCCAAGAGTGCCAATTTCGGCTAAATTGGTAGCGAATATTATGGAGACAGCAGGGATTACAAGAGTTGTAACGGTTGATTTACACGCTTCACAGATTCAAGGTTTTTTTGATATTCCTGTAGATAACCTTTATGGTGCTGTTCTATTTAATGATTATGTAAAGTCTAAAAACCTTCCAAATCCTGTAGTGGCAAGTCCTGATATTGGTGGGGTTGCACGTGCTAGATATTTTGCTAAAACCATGGGCTTAGAGATGGTTATTGTAGATAAACGTCGTGAAAAAGCCAATGAGTCAGAGGTGATGAATATTATTGGAAATGTTGAGGGTAAAGATGTTATTATGATAGATGACATGATAGACACAGCAGGAACCATGGTAAAAGCAGCAGCAGCACTTAAAGCTAAAGGTGCTACTTCTGTAATGGCATGTTGTACTCACCCAGTACTTTCTGGTCCTGCATTTGAGCGTATTGAAAATGGTGAACTTGATGAGTTGGTGGTAACCGATACTATTCCTCTTAAAAATGGAAGTTGTGATAAAATTAAGGTTCTATCAACAGCTAAAATGTTAGGTGAAGTCATTCGCCGTGTTTACAACAATGAGAGTGTTAATTCACTATTTGAGACCAATTAAATGTTCGGTGTTACCGAACTTACGAAGGAACTAAATGGCAGATAATATACCTCAATCACACATTAGGAACTTTTCCATTATTGCTCATATTGACCATGGTAAATCAACCTTGGCTGATAGAATTATTCAAGAGTGTAATGCCGTTGCTGACCGTAAAATGTCGGCACAGGTTATGGACACGATGGACATTGAAAAAGAGCGTGGAATTACTATTAAAGCTCAATCGGTTCGTTTAGATTATATTGCTAATGATGGTGAACACTATATCTTAAATCTTATTGACACCCCTGGTCACGTTGATTTCTCTTATGAAGTGAGTCGCTCTTTGGCTTCAAGTGAGGGGGCTTTGCTTATTATTGACGCTGCACAAGGTGTTGAGGCTCAAACCATTGCCAATGTTTATATTGCTATGGAAAATGACTTAGAGTTATTGCCCGTGGTCAACAAAATTGACCTTCCAGCAGCTGAACCTGAACGTGTACTTGAAGAGGTTGAAGATGCCATAGGTATTGACTGTACTGAACACTCTTTGGTCTCAGCAAAGACAGGTTTGGGTGTGCCTGAACTCATTGAAGATATTGTGGCTCGTATTCCTGCTCCCAGTGGGGATGAAAATGCTCCTACAAAAGCACTTATCTATGACTCTTGGTTTGATAACTACTTAGGTGCTTTGGCATTGGTGCGTATCTATGAGGGGAGTATTGAGAAGGGACAAAAGATTCAGATTATGAGTACCAAAGAGGAGCATGTGGTTTTAGATTTGATGTATCCTAATCCTATTGCTCCCATTAAAACTTCTAAAATCAATACTGGTGAAATTGGGATTGTAGTCACTGGTCAAAAGACCGTTGATGGACTTCAAGTTGGAGATACCGTAACTGATGCTAAAAATCCTACAGCAGAGATTATTGATGGGTTTGAACCTGCTAAACCTTTTGTTTTTGCAGGAATTTATCCAATTGAGACCGATAGATTTGAAGATTTACGTGATGCCCTAGATAAGCTAAAACTCAACGACAGCTCTATTACCTATGAGCCAGAGAGTTCATTGGCACTTGGTTCAGGTTTTAGAACAGGTTTCCTTGGAATGCTACACATGGAGGTCATTAAGGAACGTTTGGAGCGTGAGTTTAACTTAGAACTTATTGCCTCTGCTCCGACAGTTGTCTATGAGGTAGAGTTAACTAGTGGTGAGCGAATAGAGATTCAAAACCCTTATGATATGCCAGAGGTTCAAAAGATAGCTACTATATTTGAACCTTATATTAAAGCGACCATTTTAGTACCAAATGACTACCTTGGAAATGTGATTAAACTGCTTAATGACCGTCGTGGTATTCAAGTTAAGATGGATTATATTAACGCTGAACGTGTTCTTTTGGAGTATGATTTACCAATGAATGAGATTGTACTTGACTTTTATGACAAGCTTAAGAGTACTACAAAAGGGTATGCAAGTTTTGACTATGAGCCTATAGGTTTTAGACCAGGGGATTTGGTGAAACTAGACATTAGAGTAGCAGGTGAGGTTGTTGATGCACTTTCCATTATTGTCCCTAGAGAGAAGGCACGAAATAGGGGGTTAGCCTTTGTTAAGTCACTTAAAGAGCTTATCCCAAGACAACTATTTGAGGTTGCTATTCAGGCAAGTATTGGAAATGAGATTATTGCAAGAACCAATGTAAAGTCAACAGGTAAAAATGTAACAGCTAAATGTTATGGTGGTGATATTACCCGTAAAAGAAAGCTTCTTGAGAAACAAAAAGCAGGTAAGAAGCGTATGAAAGCTATTGGTCGAGTCAATGTTCCACAAGAGGCGTTTATGGCAGTACTTAAACTAGACTAATATTTCTTGATAAACCTCAATACTTAAGTATTTAGATTGAGTTAAAATAGTAAAAATAAAATTTCAAGGAAATAGTTTGGGTTGGGAAATACATATACACCTTATTGCTGCTGTCTCATGGATAGGTGGTTCTGTCTTTATGTTTGTCTTGGGTATTTCATTACGAGGTAAAGAGAACCAAGATGCAGTCTATCCAAGAATTGGTCCAATTTTTGGATATTTTGAGATAGTAGCATTAACGACATTGATAATAACAGGTATATTGATGATTATAGATAATGGTCTTATCTATCTGTTGTGGGATGATAATATACATAATATTGCTCTTGATGCTTTACGTGAGAAGCTTATAATTGTGACGATTATGACATTAATAACTATCGTTCATACGACTATAGCTTTTAGAACCAATGGAAAAGAGAGAACAAAGCTTGAAACCATTATATCTCGTGGCTCTTCTATGGGGATTTTTATTTTGAATTTTATTGTTCTTCATTATGCTATAGTTATACGAGATATTATATAGTAAGGTATAGACAATGCGATGCTTAAGCTGTCATAAGTTAAGTGTTGCTACTTTTTGTAAAAAGTGTCAAGAGAGACTTCTAAAGCCTACTATAACAAAACGAACTATAAATAATTTAGAGGTTTATAGTTTTTTCAAATATCAACACATTCAAGACCTACTTTTAACCAAACATACTCCACAAGGCTTTAAGATATATAAAGCTTTGGCAAAACTCTCCTTTAAACTTTTTATAGGTAATTTTATAAAAAATGACCCAAGAGATGTTTATGTGATTGGAGTAGATGAAAATGTTAAGTCAGGCTACAGCCATGTAGCACTTTTAACGCATGAGATGTCTCATAAACATGTTAAGGTATTACATGGAAAGCTTATGGCTAGAAATCTTGTAAATTATTCAGGTAAAAAATTACAATATCGACTGGAGAATCCTAGAGATTTTGTTTATAGTGGCAAGAAAAATATAGAAGTGATACTTGTAGATGATATTATAACCACTGGAACTACGCTTAAAGAAGCAAAACAAGTTTTAGAAAAAGACGGAGTAGAGGTACTTTTTGCATTAACTTTAGCTGATGTTGAAGTTTAATTCTATTTCAGAAATTTACTCTTTAAGATAAACTTAATCCAATATTAAATATAATATTTAATTAAAAAAATAAAATTATAAATATTGGAGTATAGATGTCATTTAATTTAAAAAAAACTATAAAATATAGACTTCTCTTCTCTCTACTTCTGCCTCTCTTTACACATTCACTTTTAGCTGTTGATATTAGAAATATTTATGATGCAGTTGATATAGCAGGTAAGCAGAGAATGTTTACTCAACGAATGTTAAAAGATTATGCTATGGTTGGTATGAAAAATAGCTTTGGTAATGCAGATGAAGATTTAAATAATACTATATCTGAATTTGATGACCATCTTCATGCTCTTCATGATTATACAAAAAATAGTGAGATAAAGAAGAGTATCCAACAAGTTGAAGAGATATGGCTACCCATTAAAAAGGTTCTTGAGGCTCCTTCTAGCAAAAATGAAGTTTTAAAGCTTCAAGAAAACTTAGAACTACTACTCTCGGCTACTAACAATACCACAGAACTGTTTGCTAAGGAGACAGGAAAAGAATCTGGAAAAGTAGTTGATATCTCTGGACGACAGCGAATGCTGTCTCAAAGAATGGCAAGTCTTTATATGTTAAAAGTTTGGGGTGTAGATGATGATAAGTTTAAAGAGAAAATGAAAAACTCTATGCAACTTTTTAAGAGTTCATTAGAGGAGTTAAAAAAGTCTGAATTTAATACAGATGAGATAAATAAACTTTTAACCAAGGTAGAGAGGTCATTTATGTTTTTTGAGGTGATGAACAAGTCTAGCAATGTTTTTATTCCCTCTTTAATTTATAAAAAATCTAATGATATTTTAAAAAACATGAACAAAATAACTCAATGTTATGTTGATGAATGTAAATAGGAGTGTATCATGAAAAGTAGAATAATAAAAAAAATAACTTTGGTTTCTATATATTTATTGTTGTTATCAAATGCTTCATATGCTAAAAAGAATTCAAAACTAAATGCCTCTAAATTAATAGATATTGCAGGGAAGCAAAGAATGCTTTCTCAACGTATTGCAAAAGATTATATCTATGTAGGTAAAAAAATTGCTACAAGTAAAGCTGATAAAGAGTTAAAAGCATCGATAAACGAGTTTTTAAAGATACATAATGAGTTGAGTGCTTTAATTACTAATGATGAGATAAAGAATCTTTTAGATTTTGTTGCATTAAGCTCAAATGAACTTAAGGAGATAGCCAACAAAGATTTTACGCTTGATAATGCTCAATTGATTTTAGATTTGACAGAGTCTATGTTAGAGGGAAATCAGTATATTGTAGATTCATTAAAAGAGGTACATAAGTTCAAAGAGTCTAATCTCTTAGAAAAAGCAGCAAAAGAACGAATGTTATCACAAAGAATAGCTAAGTATTATATTGCTTATCAGTCTGGTATTAAAGATGAAAATACAGTTAAGAGTATGAAAGATACTGTAAAACAGTTCGCTGAAAATCTTGACCTATTACTAAAAAATAAAAACAACAGTGTAGAGATAAATAAAAAGCTAAAAGATATAGAGAAACTTTGGAAGATTGTTCATAAGTTCTATAATAACATAGAAAAGGGTGGATTACCTCTTATTGTTTTTAATACAACGGACAATATTACAAAGAAGATGGATGAAGTGACTAAGCTTTATATTCAAAAAAATAAATAGAGGTAAATATGAAAAGAATATTATATATATTATTTACTATCTTTTTGTCTACGATTAGTATATTTGCTTCTTCAAGAAGTGATGTTCAAATTATTGAAGCAACAGAAAATATTCGTTATTTAGGACAAAAAATTTCAAAAGATTATCTTTACCTTTATAATAACCCTAAAAAGATTGAATTGAAAGAAGAGTTAGATAAAGATATTAAAATGCTTGAACTCTCTATAAGTGCTATAGGTATGAGTACCATAGACACAGACAGTAAAAATATTTTAGACTTTCTTACTTATAACAAAAATGAAATTAAAGAGTTATTGACAAAGAGGGTTAATAAAGAGAGAAGTATATTAATATTAGATTACAGTGAAAGTTTTTTAGAGGGGGCGAACTCTATTGCTTCTATGCATACCTATGCTTTTTCAGATGAAGAGAAGATGCTGATGTCTATGAAGGAATTTGAGTATCTATTGGAGAGGGTCTCTAAATACTATATAGCTTCTAACCTTAGCGTTGATAAGGTTAATAATTTTGACCATATGGACAAAGCCATTTTAAAAATAGATAGGATATTAAAAGAGATAAACCTTTATAAATATCCAGTTGAATTGCAAGAAGAGATTAAAGAGATGAACTCAATTTGGAAAAGACATAGAGAGTTTTTATACAAGTCAGAAAAATTGTTTTTACCTAATCTTTTAGAAGCATCATCAAAAAATTTAGAAAAAATAGTTCAAAAAATAGCTCTTTATCATAAGAAAAATCAATAGAAAGGAAGTTGTATGAATATTATTAATAATAAAAACATTTCACTTGTTTTCATTTTTGTTTTGTCAATATTGATTTTTTCTATGGCATATAATTCATCTAAAATATATCGTGACTATAAGGAAGTAGAGAGTAGAGCCAATTATATTAATGCAATAGATAAAGATGATAATCTATTGCATATTAAACAACTTATATCTAAAGCCAATATAGAAGATAATTTACAAATTTCATCTTTTATGGATTTATTAGAACTAGAAGAGAACTTACATAGAGAGGAAAGGTTTATATCTTCCATTTTGAACTCTTCTAAAAAAATGAGAGATGAAGATTTATTGCATTGGGAAGGGTTTGTTCAAAATGATGTGATACCAGATTTTTCTCAACTAGGTGATACTTTGCTTCGTAATAAATTAGAAAATATACTGGAAAAGAAATATTATGTGACCATGGGTGAAGTAGAGCGAGGAAGAGTATTTGTAGGTTTAATAGATGGAAAATACATGATATCTGTAAAAGAGTGGTCAGAGAGTTTTAGAGAAAAAATTAATAAGTTGTCTGAAATAGAAGAGATTCTTCTTGCTGATATTAAAGGAGGCATTAATGTAAAATTTGAAGTTATGAAGGATAAATTATTTAAATTTATTTTGATTACTACTGTTTTATTTGCTATATTGTTACTCTTTTTTTATATCTATTTTAATATAGACATAAATTCTCGTCTTCTCTCGGATACTTTAAAAGATTTAGAAGCAGACTTAGATGAAAAGCAAAAGAGAGAGATTAAAGAGGTTATTAGAAAAAATGATACCCAAGAGATTTACAAGTTTTTAGCAAATGCCATTAAAGAACCCAGTCGTGCAAAAGACCATTTCTTAGCTAATATGTCTCATGAGATTCGTACACCACTCAATGGTATTATTGGTTTTACAAATATTCTTAAAGATACAGATTTAAAAGAAGACCAAAGAGAGTTTATAGAAATAATTGAAGAGAGTTCTAAGAATTTAATAACTATTGTTAATGATATTTTAGATTTTTCAAAAATTACTTCAGGAAAAATTGAATTTGAAAATATTTCATTTAATGTTATGGAGAAGTTTGAAGCAAGTATTGATGCCTATGCTGCAAAAGCAGCTCAGAAAAATATTGAATTGAGTTTATATATTGACCCAGAGCTTCCTGTAGAACTAATGGGTGATGCTACCAAGATTTCTCAAGTTATAATTAATTTGTTGAGTAATGCTATTAAGTTCACTGAGCCAAATGGAGAGGTTAAAGTCTCTATAGAGAAGCATTCTGAAACCAAAGAACAAGTAACTGTTCGGTTTGCAGTAAAAGATTCAGGAATAGGTGTGAGCAAAGAACAACAGAGTAAAATATTTGATGCTTTTTCGCAGGAAGATGTTAGTACAAGTAGAAAATTTGGAGGAACAGGTTTAGGGCTTACTATCTCTAGTAAATTTGTTAAACTTATGGGTGGAGAGTTAACCATCGATAGTGTACAAGGAGAAGGAAGCACCTTCTACTTTACAATCTCTTTAAATAAGTCTGAACATTCAAAAGAGAGAGTTATACCAAAATTAAATCAAAGGAATATTGCTTATATACCTGTAGATAATGAGAAAAAAGTTGATAAAAATCTTCAAGCTTATATAGAGTATACTGGTGCAAAATTTCAAACTTATAGCTATAGTGAAGTGATAAATTTAGGTAAATCTTTTGTAGCAGATACTCTATTTGTAGAACGTAAAGCTATAAAAAATGAAATAGAGATGAAAAATCTTTTAAATCTTAATTCTAAAATAGTACTTCTTACCACCACTGAGATGATGAGTTGCCCTTTAGCAATTAAAGATAAGATTTCTAAGATTATCTATAAACCAGTCAATTTTTCTAAGACAATGAAGGCACTTCAATTAGCTGATAACAATGGTGTGCAAATTAATAAAGAAATTATAAAAGTTAATGGTTTAAAATCAAACAAAGTTTTTACAGGAGTTACTGCTTTAGTTGCAGAAGATAATTTGATTAATCAAAAGCTTATTAAAAATATTTTAAATAATTTTGATATTACTGTTACTTTAGCAAATGATGGTGAAGAGGCAGTTGAGTTGTATAAAGAGAATAGTTTTGATATTATATTTATGGATATACAGATGCCTGTTCTGAGTGGTGTTGAAGCCACAAAAGAGATTCTTAAGTATGAGAAGAGCAATAACCTAAAACATACACCCATTGTTGCATTGACAGCCAATGTTATAGAGAGTGATAAAGAGAAATATTTAGCTTCTGGTATGGACAAATACCTTAAAAAACCTATTGATATTGAAGAGTTGGTTGTGATTATAGAGGAGTATTTTCCTATTCAAAAACTTCGAGATACCTTATCTTTAGAGTATAAAGAGAAACCTAAAAATAGTAATAATAAGTCCAATATCATACTGTATAAAGAGTTAGAGTTAACAGGAAAAATCTATTCAGCTGTTTTGAATAATTTGGGCTATAGTGTTGATACCTATAATAATACCAATGAGTTTTTAGAGCAACTTGATAATAAAAAATATGATTTTGCTCTTTTTGATGCAAAACCCTTTAGGGCTATGAATACAGATAAATTAATAGTTGACCTTATTAGGGTTAATGGAGCAACACCTATAGCATTTGTTGAAAAAGATAATAACAGTAATTATTGTGCAACATTAAATCCAGTAGAGAGTGTCAAAGCGATTGAAAATAAATTAATGTGTTCGTAAATTATATTAAGGTTTTTTCTTAAACAAAGAAGCAATCCAGTTGGTAATGGAACAGCCATTATAGCACGTTCCATTTCGTTCACATCGTGTACGTTGGATGTTGTTAATAAGTAAAAGAAGAAACCCAATAGAGATACTAAGTTGTACAGCTCCTGTTAGATAGTTTTCTGAAACTAGGTTTTGTATGGCTAAGATGGACATGATTATGGTTATAATGAGGCACATTTTTAGGGTTCCTTTTTTTCGTTAGTATAGCATATTAAAATAAGCTTCCCTAGTTAGTTAGAATATTTAAAATAATTCGGACATAATACGACCAAAATATTCTCTATAATACTCCTAACAAAACAACAAAAGGAGTCAAAAATGGACTTAACAAAATTTGGTTTTAGAGATATTAATAATGAACTATTAGAAAAGACAAATACACCTTATAAAATTTATGCAGAGCTATTAGATGAGGGTGCAGAGCAACAGTTTGCCGATGTACTCAATGAACCCTATGTAACCTATGGAGCATTAATGCCAGATGCTCATAAAGGTTATACCATGCCTATTGGTGGGGTATGTTCGACCAAAGATATGGTTGTACCTCAGTTTGTAGGGTTTGATATTGGTTGTGGTATGTGTGCGTATAAAACAGACTATACCAAAGAGCAAATCGAAGCCAATGCAGAGTTAATTTATAAAAAAATAGTAGAAAAAATCCCTTTAGGTTTTAAGACACATAAAGACCATCAACCACTTAAAATTGACCTACCTAAGACAGATTTTGCAGAGCATGTTTTGCAAACTACAGGGCTAAAACAGGTAGGAACACTGGGTGGGGGTAATCACTTTATAGAAGTAGGGTATGGAGCAGATGAGAAGGCTTGGATTGTTATTCACTCTGGGTCTCGTGGGTTTGGACATAAAATTGCTTCATACTACATACAAGAGGCGTATAATCTGAAAAATCCATCTGAGGGTAAACTTGAAGCCTTGGTCGAGGACTTTAAAGAGCGTAACAAAAAGTTTAAAGAAGTTAATCCTGAAGGTTTTGAGAAAGCTCTAAAAAAGTTTACAGAGAAGCAAAAAGTAAATATTTTGAAAAAGTCAAAACTGGATAACATCAAAGAGATTTTACCTCTTGATACAGGTTCCAAGCTAGGACAAGACTATATCAAAGACCAAAACTTCGCTTTGGCATTTGCACTTGAAAACAGAAAACGGATGATTTCGGATATTCATGAAGTTATGAATGAGATTATGGGTGGAGATTTTGGGTTTAAACATGAAGATGAGGTTCGTTTTATTAACCGTAACCACAACCACGCAGAGTACGATGAGACAAGAGGAGAGTGGATTCACAGAAAAGGAGCAACCCATGCAGAAAAAGGCATGAGAGGTGTTATCCCTGGAAACATGAGAGATGGCTCATTTGTCGTCATCGGAAAAGGAAATACAGACTCATTGGCATCGTCATCTCATGGAGCAGGGCGTGTAATGAGCCGTGTAAAAGCAAAGAAAAACGTTAGTATGGAAGCGTTTGAAGCTTCAATGAAAGGCATTACAGGTACCGTTGATGAGAATACTTTAGATGAGTCACCTTTTGCCTATAAAGATATTTTTGAGGTGATGAGACTGCAAGATGATTTGGTAGAGGTAGAAGAGCATATAAAGGTGCTGATTAATGTTAAGGACAATGTGAAGAGTCGGTTTTAAAATATGAATTATTTTTAAGAGGTAGTCAGCTATTGCCATATAAAATAGATAAAAAGATATATTGAATATTTAAATGCTAATGCTATTTAATGGATGCTTAATAAACCAATGATATAATAAAATAAAAAAGGAGTCAATATGAATCTAGCCATAAACATACCTGACAATATATTTTTTGGTATTAATGAGACGGAACAGAGCTTAACTCAACTCCTAAAAGAAAAATTGGCACTAGAACTCTACAAGTCTCATCAAATCTCTTTAACCCAAGGTGCAAAAATGCTCTCTATGGATATTTATGAGTTTATGAGCTTTGTAAGTAAAAATGGTATTCCTGTTATTGATGATTATGATATTGAAGATGAAGTGGCTTTTGCTAAGAGTATTTTAAAATGATTATTGGTGATAGTTCGGCTCTTGTTGCTTTAGCTACTATGGATAGACTTGATTTACTTGAAAAAATTTTTGATAAAATCTATGTACCACAAGCTGTGTATGATGAAGTGACTATAAGCTATAAACCTCAAAGTCTTAAACTAAAAGAGTTTCTTTTTGATAAAGTAGTAACTGTTGAGTTAGATATTTCCAAAATGGGTTTAGGTCAAGGTGAACTTGAAGCAATAGCCTTGTACAAAAGTATGAATGCAGATTTTTTACTAATAGATGATAGAAGAGCAAAGAGTTTTGCAAAGCTTAATGGTCTTAATGTACTTGGTTCATTGGGTGTTATGGTATTGGCTAAAGATGCTGGATTTGTTGAGTCTATTCGTGAAGATTTAGAGAAACTGGTAAACTCTAGCTTGTTTATCTCTCAGAATTTGATAGATAGAGTTTTGCGTGAAGTTGGAGAATAAAACCCAAACCTACTACAAGAAAAACCACAAAGCACTAATAGAACGATACAACTTAGCTTCCTTACTACAACTCAACAAACTTTTTAAAAAACATATTCAAAAATCTTACAGAGTCCTAGATATAGGTTTTGGTTCTGGTCGTGATTTACGATATATTAGAACATTAGGTGCAGAGTATTGGGGTGTTGATGGCACACAAGGTTTTGTGGAGGCTTTAAAGCAAGATAGCTATTTCAAAGAACGGCTTTTTTGTGTAAAACTTCTTATTTTGGATTTGAAAACAGATGTCAAGTTTGATGTGGATAATGCTAAAATGGAACTTCGGATGTTACGCTATTTTTCTGACATACTTTTTGAGTATCAAGACTATGAAGTCTCTCAATATGTCATTTATATAGGTAAAGATAAATGTTACATGAAAGACACTTGATATAATTAATGTTAAAGAGATAAGTTGTGAAGAACTTCTCTATCATGAAAATCCATCAGCAGTTGCACTTTCAATACTGTGTGACTTTGAGGGCAAAGATAAACAGATGGTCATAAATACCATTTTAAAGAGAATTAGAGAACTAACCAAAGATGATGATATAGAGTATAGAAACTACTTAGAAAAAGTGACAATAATGAGTGATTTATAAAAATATATCAAAAAAAGAAAAGAGCAAGATAAAAAGTTTGCAAATGGTTATGATGAAGGCTATGTAGAGTTTGAGATAGTATAGGGAAAATAAAATTTTATAAGGTGCGATAAAAAATCGCACCAATAAACTTACGCAGTAGCCTCAGAAAAAATCTGTGTAGCTTTTTGAACATGGAAATTAAGTCCTATCTCTTTCTCGGTACAACCAAGAGCAAGAGCAACCATTTGTGGCATGTGTAGTACAGGTAGCTCAACATCTCTACCTACAACTTTCCCAACACTATCTTGATAAGTATCCATTTTTAAGTGACATAGAGGACAAGGTGTTACCATCATGTCAGCATTGTTGTCAATGGCATCTACCATTGCATTTCCTGCTAACACTTCACTTGTATGATTCGCTTGAAGCTCTACGTGGAAACCACAACATTTATTTTTATGCTCATAATCTACAGGGTTACCCTCTAGTGCATCAATTAGAGAGTCTAGTGAAGTAGGTTTGTATGAGTTCTCATTACCATTACTTGAACCATGAAGCTCAGATGGTCTGATGTTATGACATCCATAGAAAGGTGCAATGTTAAAGGCTGAAAGAGGTGTTGTAACCTTATCTTTAATTTTGTCTAATCCATACTCATCTATTAAGGTATAGAGGAAATGTTTAACTTCAGATGTACCTTTGTACTCTAAACCAACTTCTGCAAGTTTTTCGTTAACACGTGCTTTTAGCTCTGGGTCACTATCTAGTGCATGTTTGGTCATGGCAGAGTTAAGTTGACAAGTGTTACAGATAGTAATCATAGTAAGACCTAGTTTCTCTGCATAACAGATATTACGTGCATTTAGAACATGTGCTAGAAACTCATCAAAATCTTGTAGGTGAGAAGCACCACAACATGAAGCCTCTTCTAAAATAGTAATCTTAATACCTAATTTGTCAGCTACTGCAAGAGTAGATGAAAGTAACTCTGGTGTTGATTGTTTGGCTGTACACCCTGTAAATAGGGCATAGTGTAATTGTTCGCTCATCGTATCTCCTTACAGCTTATTGGTTTGTGAAATTTCAATTAGTTTTTGAATTTCAGAAAGATTTTTAGATTTTGGTACATTGTCTACCCATGGAAGAGCATCATCCCAATGGATTTTTCCTGCTTTTATCATTTTTACAGCTGTTGTTAGGTGTTTGTACATTCCTAAGTAACCCTCAGAGTAGACAACAATATCTGCTTCATCTAGGAAACCATGCTTTTTAATACTTCTTACAAAACCTTCTGCGTGACGTGTTGCTACATTGCTTTGTGCAACTTTACGTTCAAATTGCATGTTATGGAGTTTACCAATTTTCTCTATTGGGTTAATCTCTTTTGGACATGCCTCTGCACACTCATAACATTTTACACAATCCCAAACACCTGAACCACTCTCAGCCGTAATGGCTAAACGCTCATCTCCAGCTTCATCACGTGTATCAATGCTAAATCGGTAAGCAGCATTAAGAGCTGCAGGTCCTAAGTAGTCTTCATTTGCTTCAAGAGCAGGACATGAGTAGTGACATGCACCACACTGAATACATAAATCAGAGTCCAAAAACTTGTTAAACTCTGCAATGCTCTGTTTTGTCTCATGCTCTGGGTGTGGGTCAACATCAGTAACAACGTAAGGTTTAATTGCAGCGTGTTTTTCCCAAAAGTCACCCTTGTCAATAATCATATCTTTTACAGCACGTTTTTTACTTGATGGTTCGAGTACCAATTCATTGTCAAATAGGTCAAGAAGTTCCATGGCATTTTGTTTACAAGCCAGAGTAGCCTTACCATTTACTTTAATGGCACAAGCCCCACAAATACCATGACGGCATGAACGACGGTAAGAGAATGAACCATCATGCTCCCATTTAATTCTGTTCATGAGGTCAAGAATCAGCTCATCTTTTCCCACTTCCATGGTATAACTCTTATACGACGGAAGATAGTCAGTTTCAGCATTAAATCTAAATGCTTTTATAGTTACTTTTCTAGTATTGCTCATTATTACCTCCTTAGTACTTTCTTTCCATTGGCTCAAACTTACCTTGTGTAACTTCTCCCCACTCGTGTGTCAAGTTGTAGTCTTTATCCATATAAGCATAAGTATGTTTCATAAACTTCTCATCATCTCGCTCGGTAAAGTCTTCACGGTAGTGACCACCACGGCTCTCTTCTCTGATTAATGCACCATATACAATAAACTTAGAGAACTCTAACATATGACCAAGCTCTGTAGCCTCTTGTAAGTCAGTGTTAAAGGTTTTTGATTTATCGTCAATTCTAATATCTTTAAATCGTACCAAAAGCTCATCAATAAGTTTAAGTTGACGCTCTAGTGACTCTTTACTTCTAAAGACACCAGCATCTGCTGTCATACCAGTTTGAAGTTCAGCTCTAAGGTCTGCTACACGCTCTTTACCATTTGATGTAAGTAGAGTATTCATCTCTTTAATGGTCGCATCAGCATCTGACTCTTTAGCAGGGCGAAGTTCAATACCTTCATCAAGTGCTTTAACCATATTTTCACCAGCATGACGACCAAAGAGTAGTGCTTCAAGAACGGAGTTTGCACCTAGTCTGTTTGCACCATGAACAGAGACACAAGAACACTCACCAGCAGCGTAGAAACCTTCCACTAACTCTTTGTTGGCATTTTTTTCTACTTGACAGTTAATGTTGGTTGGAATCCCACCCATTGAGTAGTGTGCAGTAGCTGAGATGTGAATTGGCTCTTTTAACATATCTTGCCCTTGGAAAGCGATGGCAAGTTCACGAAGCTCTGGAAGACGTGTTAAGATAATCTCTGGGTCAAGGTGAGTTAAGTCAATGTTTACCGATTGACCATCTTTACCAACACCACGCCCTTGACGAACTTCTTCCATAATGGCACGGCTTACAACATCACGAGAAGCAAGTTCCATCGCATTTGGAGCGTACTTGGTCATAAAACGTTCACCCTCAGAGTTGAACAGACGACCACCCTCACCACGAGCAGCTTCAGAGATAAGTACTCCCGAACCACCAAGTCCAGATGGGTGGAACTGTACAAACTCCATATCTTCTAATGGAAGACCATGACGAGCAACAATAGAGAGTGAATCACCAGTATTGGCATGAGCATTTGAGTTAAATCGGTAAGCACGACCATGCCCACCTGTAGCAAACATGGTTACTTTTGCATTAAAAATAGCAGGTTCAGAGGTTCTAATGTCGTAAGCAACAACACCCGAGACTTTTCCATCTTCATAGATAAGGTCAGAACAGTACCACTCATCAAAAACTTCGATTCCTGCTCTATCTGCTTGTTCATAAATGGTTTGTAGAAGTGTTAACCCTGTTCTATCTTTTGCATAACATGCTCTTGGTTTAGATTGTCCACCAAAAGGACGAATAGCAATGTCTCCCTCTTCATCTCTTGAAAATACAGCTCCCATTCGCTCTGCCCAACGAATGGTCTCTGGTGCTTTTGTACACATAAGCTCAACACAGTCTTGGTCAGCTAAATAATCAGAACCCTTTACAGTGTCAAACTCATGAAGTTCAGTACTATCATCTTTTCCCAAAGCAGCATTAATTCCACCTTGAGCAGCTCCTGAATGGCTTCTTAGTGGATGCAATTTTGTAATTACAGCCGTCTTTTTTCCTGCTTCTGTTAGCTCTTTGGCTGCTGCTAAACCAGCTAACCCAGCTCCAACAATTACAGCATCATATTCGTGAATTTTTATACTCATTCTGCCATGTCCTTTTAAAAATAAGAATTTGTATAAATTATATCTTAAGCGAATGTAAGTTGATTGAATAGCAAATACATAGCGACAGATAGAACTTATTATGTTACAATTTTTCCAAAACTATAAGGGGTATAGCGTGAATAGAGAAGATTATCTAATAAATAAGTTAAGTTCCCATTATATTGGGGATGATGGAGCTGTCATAGGAAACAAAGTCTATAGCATGGATGCTTTTTTTGAAAATGTTCATTTCAGGCGTGAGTGGATGAGTTTAACTCAAATAGCACGAAAAGCGATGTTAGTAAATCTTTCCGATGCTATTGCCATGAATGCAAAACCCCTTTATGCTTTAGTAACACTTTCTCTACCCAAAGATATTAGCACCGATGATATAGATGAGATTTTAGTTTCATTGCATAGAGTAGCCTTTGAATATAACTGTGAAATTATAGGTGGTGATACCATTTCAGGAGAGCGTTTAGACTTTAGTATCACCATCATATCTGAAACCCAAAATGCCTTAACACGTAAAGGTCTAAAAGAGGGTGATTTATTGGCATATACAGGAGTTTTGGGTGAGAGTAAAAAAGATTTAAACCGACTCTTTAACGGTGAAAAGGTAGCCGATAACTCTAGGTTTATAGACCCTGTTTTACGTCAGGAGTTCATAGAAAAAGTACGACCATATTTAAGCGTAGGTATGGATATATCTGATGGTCTTTTTTGTGATACCAACAAACTTTTAGCCTATAATAGTCTTGGGTTTGAACCATTAGTTGAAATAACGGATGAGGTAGGTTCAAGTGGGGAAGAGTATGAGATGCTCATAGGGTTTAATACTGATAATTTAGAGCCTATTCAAAAATTAGCTTCAGATTTAAATCTTCCTTTAACTCTTTTCGCTAAAGTTACAGATAATAATAGACGCTTTGAGTGTGTCGGACATCATTTTTAAAATCAAAGGTATATACTATGGAATATTTCAGATGGAATGTAGACCCCGTTCTGTTAAACTTAGGACCACTTCAACTCTATTGGTATGGACTTCTTTTTGTAGGTTCATTTGTTGTAGGTTCATGGATTTTGAAGTTAATCTACTTGAGAGAAAACAAAGACCCTGAGGTATTAGAGTCTCTTTTTGTTTATATTATCATAGGTGCTGCTGTAGGTGCAAGATTGGTACACTGTTTCTTTTATGACCCAAGTTACTATTTGGCACACCCTATGAAAATTTTTGCCGTTTGGGAAGGTGGACTTGCCTCTCATGGTGGTGTTATGGGTGTACTTTTAGCTACTTGGCTCTTTGCTAGAAAAGAGAAAGAGTCGTTTACATGGTTACTCTCACGTCTTGCCATTCCTGCTGCTCTTTCAGGTGCTGCCATTCGTATAGGTAATTTTATGAACTCAGAGATAGTAGGGCAGCCCACCGATGTACCTTGGGCGATTGTTTTTGAGCATATAGACAACCTTCCAAGACACCCATCACAGCTTTATGAGTCAGTGGCTTATTTGCTTATTTTTGTTTTTCTTCTGCTTGTTTACAGAAGTGTAAAACCAGCTTTTGCTACAAAAATACTCCCTGCTTTATGGTTCATAACTATTTTTACTGTAAGGTTTTTCTTAGAGTTTGTAAAAACAAAACAAGCAGCCTATAATGTAGACCAAACTTTTACAACAGGTCAGTGGTTAAGTGTTCCTTTTATAGTTCTTGGTTTGGTTTGGCTGGTTTGGGCGTTTATGTCAGAGAAGAAAGCGTAGGGTGTGATTGTTATCACACCGTTAAAGAATTTAGTTGTTTTAAGGGGCAAGTAGTGAACACTCCCTCCAACACAAACTAAAAGCCTCAACAGCCTCATCAATCTCCTCTACTCTAAACCCACCAAACCCCATACGAACAGCTTGAAACTCTCCACCACTTACATCTTTACTTAGATAGATACGTATACCTTTCTCCTCTGCTACATGTTTTAACTTCTCCCAATCAAAAGAGGATGAGGTAGGCACAATAAGTATAGCAAGTCCTGCCCCTTGGGCTACAATCTTGCAACTCTTGCCTAGATATTTC